>JADMIO010787553.1_pt1 | contig 56225 bp, 41 predicted proteins | sample 8958161 | NCBI WGS metagenome assembly JADMIO01 (sample SAMN16585339, study PRJNA669376) | soil metagenome | isolation source: Crop rotation soil | place: USA: Cullars Rotation, Alabama | collected 2011
GTCGCGCCCGCGGGCGATGGCGCGGCGGGGCCCGACGCCGACGTCGGATGATTCGTCGCGAGGGACGGCGGCGCGGAGCCCGCGGGGCCGGCGGTCAACGGCACCGACGCGGCTGCCGGAGGCGCGGTCTGCTTCGTGACGCTCGTCGCCCCGGTGGGCGTCGCAGTCGGATTCGGTTGCGCTGCGGAGGGCGGCGCTTTCGCTGTAGGAGCCTTGGAGGGAACGACTTCTTTCGCCGCTTGAGCCTTTGTGTCTTTCATCGGACTCTTCGCCTTCCCTTCGGTCGGAGACGGACGCGTCGCGGCATCGCCCGACGGGGTCGTCGCCGTCGGGTTATTCGCGTTCACGTCTGGAGTTCCGCCTTGCCGCTTATTCGGTGTCTTCGCCACTCCCGTATTATGCCAAGGCGGGGTCGCTCATGGCAATTGCCGCGGCCCCGGCCGATCAGGGCAACCGCGTTCTCCCCGAGGAAGGCGAAGACGAGCGAGCGAGCGCCAAGGACGCGAAGAGGCCAAGGGAGCCAAGAAAGAGAGGATTGGCCACCGATGAACGCGGATTCACGCGGATATAGACAAAACCAATCCTTCCGTCTTATCAGTGTGAGTCCGCATTCGTCTGTGGCTCAAACTCTTCCGCATTTCTTCGCGTTCTTGGCTGCTTGGCGTCCTTGGCGCTCGCCCTTTTCGCCGACCGGCGATCGGTTCGGAGGATGCGGTTGCCCTGCCCGTCCGATAGGCAATCCGCCGGCGCGGAGTCGGAGTGCGTACGATAGAATGATGCGATTGTCGATTTCCAACTGTCGATCGCCGAATGAGTGCGAAGGGCAGTTCAATCGGAAATCGGAAACGGAGAATCGCCGCGTCGGAACGACCTGCGTCTTTTCACTACCACTCCCCCCGATCCCGTAGTACAACACCGGCCTAGCATGCACGCCGTCCAACTCGATCCCGACACGGTGCTGGTGGCGTATACGCGAGGGGCGTTCCCAATGACCGATCGCGACGGGGCCACGCGTTGGTACACCGCCGACCCGCGTGGCATCGTGCCGCTGGACGACCGCTTCCACGTCCCCCGCACCCTCCGCCAGACCGTCCGCAAATCGCCAGCCGCCGGCGGGTTCGAGGTGCGGATCAACAGCAGCTTCGAGAAGGTCATGCGCGCCTGCAAGGACACGCGCGAGGACGGCAGCTGGATCAGCGATCAGATCATCGACGTCTACCGCCGCCTGCACGAGCGCGGCCACGCCCACAGCGTCGAGACGTGGCGCAACGGCGAACTCGCCGGCGGCCTCTACGGCGTGAGTCTCGGCGGCGCGTTCTTCGGCGAGAGCATGTTCCACTTCCAGCGCGACGCCAGCAAAGTGGCGCTGGTCGCACTGGTCGGGCGGCTGAGGGAAAAGGGGTTCGAACTCCTCGACGCCCAGGCGTCGACGCCTCACCTCCGAACCTTCGGCTGCGTGGAGATCCCCGCGGTCGAGTACATGCGGCGATTGAGGCGTGCGCTCGAGAAGGACTGCTCGTTCGAGTGATCCGCCCGTGCCGGACGCTCGGATGACCTCATAAATCCTGTCCTCACGACGCCGCGACGGAAGTCGCGGATTCCGATCGCGGCCAGACGAATCCCCGACTTCCGTCGTGGCGTAATGGCGCGCAATGACGTGTGAAACCTTCGATCAGACGAGGTCCGACCGCCGCGCATTTTCTTTCGAATTCTTCGATCGCCTCACCGCTGCACGAAAGGGCGCTTTAGAATACGCATAAGGAGTCGACCCCACCCGGACCACGCGTTCCAAGGCGATTATGTTTGCATTTTTTCGTAAATTGTTTTCGTCCAACCCGTCACCGCCCTCCCGACCGGAACAACCGGAACAATCGGACGCCGCGACGTCCGCGCCGACCGACGCCAAGCCGACGGAGTTCGTGCGCGGGTCGATCGACTTTTCGCGCGGCGACAGGTCGTGGACCGAAACGTTCGACGTCGTCGAGAGCATGGTGCGCGTTCTGACCCAGCGCGGCTATTTTACGACGCGCGAAGGCGACGCCGTTCGGCTCGACACGTCGGACCTGGTCGTCACGCCGGTGATGGTGTCGTTCCAGCCGCTCGACGACGAGAACGGCGGCTCGCGGACGACGACGATCACGACCGTTCGTCACGCCGCCTTCGGCGACGCGCACGTCTTCGAATTCCAGCATTCCACGGGAGCGAGCGTGACCGAGTCGATCGACGCGGGGTTCGACCAGTGGGCGCAGATCGATCTCGTCGTCCTGCTCGACGCGTTGCTCGACAAGCCCGAGCACTGCACCGCGATGGAAATGAGCTTCCCCGCGACGGCCGACACACCGGCGCGACACCGCCGCGTCATCCTCGGGCCGACGGGGCACCTGGCACAGCACCCGCCCGAATCGACGGACGAGGAGCACCCGTTCTGTCCCTGTTGCCTGCTGACGCGATCGATCGACGCGTTCAAGCCGCTGATCGAGCAGGATGCGTTCTTTGCCGTGCGGTTGTTCGCAATGCGCGACCCGAACGACGAAGCCGCGGCCGATTGCCGCGTGAACGGCGAGGACTACGAACTCGGCAAGAAGGGCCTCATCAACTACGTCAAGACCTGGCCGGGCTTCGGCATGGAATTCCGCAAGCAGTACATCGTCATCCAGTCCCGCGACGTCGCGAAAGAATGATGATCCGGATCAGAATACATTCCTGCGCACACCGGTGGGGTCAGCTTTGCTGACCTCGACACAATGGAGTAGGTGTTCCCGCGCGAAGGTCAAGTATGATACGGATTACCTTTATTTCCCGCGCCGGTTAGCCGCGACGCGCAGCGGAGCGCGTATTGGATACGAAGACCCGCGCTCCGCTGCGCGTCGCGGCTAACCGGCGCGGGATTCACGTCCGATCTTTATGACTCGTCGGACATGGCTGACTACGGCAGCGCCGTCGGCTCCGGCGCGTCGTTTGCCGCGTCTCGCGGGGCGAACGCGGCCTCGACGGCGAGCGTGTCTTCGTCGAGGTGCTTGGCCCCGATGAACCAGAAAATGCTGCCGAGCAGCATCATCACGCTCACGACGGCGAAGCCGGTCGCCATGCTCGTCTTGTCCTTGACCCAACCGATGACCGGCGGGCTGATCGCGTCGCCGAAGAGGTGAATGGCGAGGATGTTGATCGCGAACGCGGTCGCCCGAATGTTCGGCGGCGTGACGTTGGCGAGGATCGTGTTGCTCGGCCCCGTGTTGAAGAATAGGCAGAAGACCGCCGCGAAGATCACCACCCAGCAGAGCGGAAACGGCGTGACGAGCATCAGCAGGAACAGCGGGAACCCGACCGCGAGCCCTACCGCGGAGACGACGAAGTAGCTGCCGCGGACTTTCCCGCGCAGCTTGTCCCCGGTAATGCCGCCCGCGAGGGTCGCGAGCAGCCCGGCGACGACGACGATGCCGCCGAACACGGGGGTCGCATACTTGGGGTCGAGGCCGACGGTCTCTTCGAGGTAGCGGGGCATGAAGAACGCGACGCCGCCGAGCGCGAAGGTCATCGCGGTCATGCCGAGCGTGTCATACACGTACGACGGGATCTTTAGCAGTCGGAGGTAGTCGGCCGCCTTCGGGCGGTCGTTCGTGGGCTGCACCGTCTCGGCGACGGTGTGCGCCCGCGCCGGCTCGCGCATGAAGAAGCACCAGGCGCCGAGCAGCACGCCCGGCGGGAGCGTCGCGTAAAACGCCCAGTGCCAGTGCGAGTGGAAGAGGCCCCCGATGACGTATCCCAGCGCGCTGCCGACGGGGATGGCGGCGTAGAACCAGGCGAGCACCTTGCCGCGGATCTCGACGGGGTACAGGTCGCTGATGATCGTCGGCGCGACCGGCCCGTACGCGGCCTCGCCGACGCCGATGAGCAGGCGCATGACCACGAGCATGCCGAACGTCGACGCGGCGCCCGACCCGCCGCTGGCGAGGCTCCAGAGGATCACGCCGATGCCGACGATCGCCCAGCGGCGCATGCGGTCGGCGAGGATTCCGAAGATCGGCGAGAAGACCATGTACGCGAACAGGAACGCCGTCGCCAGCGCGCCGGTCGCGGCGGCGGAGACGCCGAACTCGTCGCCCACCTGCTTCTCGACGGCCGACAGGATCTGCCGGTCGACGTAGTTCATCAGGTTGATCAGCAGGAGCAGCACGAGCGCCGCCCGCGCCCCGGGCAGCCCGTGCGGCTTCGACGGGACCGGTTCGGCCGGGACGGAAGGATGAATGGTGGGCGTCACGCCGGGGCATCATCCCAATCGCCACGCCGGTTGCAAATCGTCGCGCTCCGACCCGCGAAGTGCAGGGCATGCGGGGCCGGCTTGATTGTCACGCCAAAATGCGCCGCAGAGGCGCAGAGAGCGCAGAGGAAGCCGCAGAGAAGACAAGAGCTTTGTTAGCCGCGGATGAACGCAGATACACGCAGATAGAGCAAAACCAAATAGAGTTTTGATTCTTCTTTCTTATCCGCGTTCATCCGCGTGCATCTGCGGCTCCATTTCTTATTCGTGGAGATTCGTGCGAATTCGTGTCGATTCGTGTTCCGCATTTCTCTGCGGCTTCCTCTGCGCTCTCCGCGCCTCTGCGGCGCATTTCCGAAGCGAGGATTCGCCAGTCCCGTACACCGTGTCCGGGCGGACCGCGACTCGGCTCCTCTGCGATTCCCCGTAGCACGCCGGTCCGGGAGCGCGTATTGTTCTGTAGAGAATGGTGCGGACGAAGCGAAGCATGCGAAAAAACGGCAACGGGTATCGGTCATCCGATCCTGACCGGGTGACCACGCGCGCGTTCACGCTCGTCGAACTGCTCGTGGTCATCGGCATCATCGCGGTGCTGGTCGCGCTGCTCCTTCCCGCGATGAGCCGGGCACGCGAGCAGTCGCGCCGGACCGCGTGCCTGAGCAACCTCCGGCAGGTGCACACGCTGTTCGTCCTCTACGCGAACGACAACCGCGACGCCGTGCCGATCGGCTACCGGAACACCAAGCAGTTCAACTCGATGGTCTACAGCGGCGGCGCGACCCAGAAGTTCGTCCTCTTCGGCGTCCTCTATCCGGTGCGGCTCATGAACGCGCCGCGGATCTACTTCTGCCCCGCGGAACAGAACCCGAAGTTCGACTTCAACACGCCCGTCAACCCCTGGCCGCCCGGACCCGACGGCGACCCGACACTCTCCACCTACTGCGGCTACGGCGCCCGCCCGCAAACGCTCCTGCCCGACGCGCTGCTCCCGCCGTTCCCCGCCGGCTTCGTCATGCCGCGCCTGACGAAGTTCAAGAACAAGGCGATCTTCGCCGACCTCGCGAACAGCGCCACCCGCCTCGACACCCGCCACACCCAGGGCGTCAACGTCCTCTACGGCAACGGCGGCGCCCACTGGGTTCCCCGCAGCGCCTTCAACGACCCGCTCGCCCAATGCCCCGAGCCGATCTTCGGCCCGCCGCCGGCGCAGGCGGCACAGATCAACGCGCTGATCGATCAGATCTGGGACGCGTTCGACCGCACGTAGCGACGCGCGACCGGGCGACGAAGACGAAAGCGCATCCGTTCACGCTCGGACGAACGATCGACGTCGCGCCATAAGGGAGTCATCGAATCCCCAGCCGCTCTCGCCAAAGCCCACCGCTCCGCGGTGGGGAGCGTCTTGATTGCCACCCACAGCGAAGCGGTGGGCTTTGGCAAGGGTATCGGTTCTTCGCACGCACTTAAACCAAGGTCCATCGGTCTTTGATCATGGAGGGGCGACATGTCGATCCAGCGGGAGTCACGCAGTTGTCCGCTTGTGGTTGGGAATGTTCTTGAAGACGATTCGCCCCGTGCCGCGGGTGTGCTTTCGGAGTAAAGTGGCGGGGTGATGCCGACCGAAACCGACCTTACGCCGTCGCGTCCCGATCCTCCGCCGATGCTGGAGTACGGCCGCGGCGGGCAGCGCCGCTGGCCGAAGCGACTGTTGTGGGCGACGGCGTTCGTCGCCATCGCCGCGGGACTGTACCTGCTGTATGGCCGGGTCGAACTCTGGTTCGCCCGTCGAGCGGGGACGCGGAACGTCGTCGCGTGGTATCAACAGGCACGAACGAGTCGGATCGCGGATGGCACGCTCCTCTACAGCGAGAACCTGTCGGACATGCCCCTCGGCGTGTCGCGCTACACAATTACCGGCGGCGGACGACCGCCGCGCACGTACGTCACCTTCGACGGGCCGCACACATCGTTGCGCCGTGCTCTTTATTCCGGAAGGGGCGTGCCGGTCGTCGTCCCGCACGACATCCTCTTCGTCCACGAACGCCGCGTGTGGGACGTGCCGAACGGGACGCGTAACGACGTCGTGAGCGTCTCCTATTCCGGCCTCAACACCTTCGGCAATCCCCAGTTCGACGTGATGGCGATGAACCTCGGCGACGGCAATCCGCCGTTCCCGATGATGGGCGGCCAAGCCACCGTGCCCGGGCCGATCACCCGTTCGCTCGCCAACCTGCGCATCTTCGCCGGCCGAATCGACCCGAACGACGCCACGCGCTTCGCGCTGCCGTTCCAATGCGACGGCGGCCCCGGCCGCTTCGAGTTCAAGACCGACGACGACGTGAGCGACGGCGGCAAGCTCACGCCGGACGTCTGGATCGAGTGGGAACTCGGCACGCCCGTACCCAACACCACCTTACCGACATCCATGCCGCACGGGTTCGCGCCTTGATTGCGAAGACACAACGCGACAGGAGATCAATTGACATGAAATACGTCCGTCTCGGCAAAACTGGTTTGAAAGTCTCGCGCCTGTGCCTCGGCTGCATGAGCTATGGTATTCCCGAACGCGGCCCGCACCCGTGGACGCTCGACGAGGACGCGAGCCGGCCGTTCATCAAGGGTGCGATCGATGCGGGGATCAATTTCTTCGACACCGCCAACGTCTATTCCGACGGCACGAGCGAGGAGATCGTCGGCCGGGCGCTCAAGGATTTCGCGAAGCGTGACGAGATCGTGCTGGCGACGAAGGTGCATGGCCGGATGCGCGCCGACGCGAACGGGCGCGGGCTGTCGCGCAAGGCGATCCTCGCCGAGATTGATCACAGCCTGCGCCGGCTCGGGACGGATTACGTCGATTTGTACCAGATCCACCGCTGGGACTACGAGACGCCGATCGAGGAAACGCTCGAGGCCCTGCACGACGTGGTGAAGTCGGGGAAGGCCCGTTACATCGGCGCGTCGTCGATGTTCGCGTGGCAGTTCGCCAAGGCGTTGTACCTCGCCGACCTGAACGGGTGGACGCGGTTCGTCTCGATGCAGAACCACTACAACCTGCTCTACCGCGAGGAGGAGCGCGAGATGATGCCGCTGTGCGCCGACCAGCAGGTCGGCGTGATCCCGTGGAGCCCGCTCGCCCGCGGTCGGCTCACCCGCCCGTGGTCGGAGAAGGGGGCGACCGACCGGGCCGCGACCGACGAGTTCGGGAAAAAGCTCTACGCCGTGACCGAGGACGCCGACCACGCGGTGGTGGACGTCGTCGGCGCGATCGCGCAGGCGCGCGGCGTGTCGCAGGCGCAGGTCGCGCTCGCGTGGCAGTTCACCAAGCCGTTCGTCACGTCGCCGATCATCGGCGCGACCAAGCCGCACCACCTCCACGACGCGCTGGCCGCTCTCACGATCGAATTGATGCCCGACGAGGTGGAGCGACTCGAAGCCCGGTACGTCGCGCATCCGGTGTTGGGGTTCGAATAATTCGATTTGCGGTTAAACGCCCGGTCGGATCGGACGACGTCGGGGCAGAGGAGCTTGAATTCTGAATTATAAATTCTGAATTCTGAATTCTGAAAGGAGACGAAGGCGGACAGGACGGCGAACGACGATCAATGACCACGTGCGAAACGAACCCAATCAGAACCCGCTTAACGGTCTCGCTCGCGAGACGTTTCGCGCGAGCGAATCGGTCGAAGGAGAATGCTTTACCCTCGACGCTCGACATCCGACGCTCATGTGCGGAACGAACCCATGGAAGGAGCAAGAAGACGAACCCGAACCCCGACCGTCGAAGTCGCACGCGTGTGCGGAACGAACCCAACCGGTTGCACCCGGTTGCGCCCGGTTGCGCCCGGTTGCGCCCGGTTGCATTTCGACCGGCGCGATGTGCGAAACGAACCCACCGCGCCGCAAAACGTCGCATTTGGTTGCGCGGGAAAGGTTCTCGCGGTCGGACCCACGGAAGACCCGTGGGCTTTGGTGAAGGGGGTCGGAGTTATGGTGCACCCCTGCGCCTGCGGGAGCCCGGAGACTCCGTCGCGGGAGGTGAATGAGTCGGTGTGCGAAACGAACCCAAGTTGATGGACGAACGAGTGAACGGTTTCTGTTCGCAGTTGATCGACGGGGACGGGAATCGTTTCCGGATTTCGATAAAATGAATCCGACGAAATGGATCGTCTCATGAAAAGCGTCAGGAGTTCGCTCGTTTGAAGGTGCCGATGCCCGAGACTGTGGATCAACCCGACGTGACCGCTTCGACCCCGGCCCGGCGGCTGGCATTCGAGCCGGTCGGGTCATTGGAGGCGGCCGAGGCGCAGACGCGGCGGCTCACGCACGGGCACTACGAGAACTTTTCGGTCGTCACCTTTCTCGTTCCGAAGTCGTTAAGACAGGACTTCTGCAATGTTTACGCCTTCTGCCGCACGGCCGACGACCTCGGCGACGACACGGCCAATGCGGAGGTCGCGCTCCGCGATCTTGGACAGTTCAAACAAGCGACGCTCGACTGCTATGCAGGCCGGGCGTCGTCCGCAGTTTTTACGGCACTGCAGGGGACCGTTCGCAAGCACGACATTCCGATCGAGCCCTTTCTCGACCTGATCGGCGCGTTCGAGCAGGATCAACGGGTGAAGCGGTACGAGACGTTCGACGAATTACTCGATTATTGCCGCCGAAGTGCGGACCCGGTCGGGCGGCTGGTCCTTTACCTGTATGGATACCGCGACGAGGAGCGACAGCGGTTGTCCGACCAGACCTGCACGGCACTCCAACTCGCCAACTTCTGGCAGGACGTCCGTCGCGACTGGCTCGACCTCGGGCGGATTTACCTGCCGATCGAGTCGATGCGGCGGTTCGGATTGACGGAGGACGATATCACGAACCATATCCGAAGCGATTCGTGCGACGACCGCGTTCGGCAGCTCATCCGTTTCGAGGTCGATCGGACCGAGTCACTGTTCCGACAAGGGGATTCCCTACTGCCCTTATTAAACGGCAGAATTCGAGCCCAAGTAGGATTATTCGGTGCCGGGGGCCGCGCGATCTTGCAAGCCATCCGGCAGGGCGGGTATGACACGCTCAGGCGCCGGCCGAAACTGTCGCGATGGCAGAAGTCGCGACTGGCGATGCGGGCGATGCTCGCGGTCCGTCCGTGGTAGGAAGGAACGAAGTGACCCGTGTCGCGCGCGATGCGTGAAGCAAGTTCTTCCTTCGCTTGCGCCCCGTGAGCCTGTGGCTCTGCCCCTTTTACTTGCCCGTCTTTGCCTTCGCATGAGCACAATGGCCGAGCTAGATTCTGAAGTGGACGAGCATCCGATGCTCGGGGCGTCGCGCGCCTACTGTGCCCGGGTGACCCGCGAGCAGGCCCGGAATTTCTACTACGGCCTAAAGCTTCTTCCCGAACCGAAACGGTCGGCGATGTTCGCCCTGTACGCGTACATGCGCCTGACCGACGACATCGCCGACGACGGCGACGGCCGATCCGTCGCGCAGCGACGGTCAGACCTTGACGAATGGCACCGCCGGACCGCAGAGGCGGTCGCCGGGCAATTGTCGGACAGTGCCGTCGAGGCGGGGGACGTGAATCCCGAACAACTGATCTGGCCGTCACTTGCGGACGTCGTGGGCCGATACTCCGTCTCGCCCGCCTTACTCTACGACGCCATCGCCGGCCAACGGCAGGACCTCGACGGGGCGACCATTCGCAGCTTCGACGACCTGCGCGAATACTGCCGTCAGGTCGCGGGCGTGGTGGGGCAGGCGAGCCTGCACATTTGGGGTTTCGAGGGCGGCGCCGAGACCGAGCAGATGGCGATCGACCGCGGGGTGGCGTTCCAATTGACCAACATCCTCCGCGACCTGCGCGAAGACGCCGCCAACGGGCGCTGTTACCTGCCAGCCGACGAACTCGCTGCCGCGGGCGTTCATTCCGCCGACCTTTGCGCGGAGACGCCGAGTCAGGCATTCCTGGATTTGATGCGGTTCCAGATCGATCGTGCGCGCGATTATTACGAGCGGTCGAGTCCGTTGGAGGGCCGCATTTCCGCCGACAGCAGGCCCACCCTCGTGGCGATGACCGCCATCTACCGCGGCCTGCTCGACAAGATCGCCAAAGACCCCGCCCGCGTGCTGTACGAACGCGTCTCGCTTTCCCTCCTGACCAAGCTCCGCATCGGTTGGCGTGCCGCGAAGTCGCGCTGACCGCCGGCGGGAAGCCGTTTCCCCGTGATCGGACGTCGTCATCGTTCGCGCGACGTCGAGGACTGACCATGTCTATCTCCTTCGCCACGACGCATTTCCGGCGCTCCCGTGTCCGATCGTCCACGGTATGGGTGTGGATTGATCTCTCCGCGAACGGGCGGTTGTGTTTGCCGTCGGGACGCGGCGGTGTGGGACGCGACGCGTCCCATGAATTTGAGGTGTGTCATGCAAAACGCCGAGATGCAAGAGTGCATTCGGGAGTGTACGGAATGTCATCAGACCTGTCTGTCGACGATCCCGCATTGCCTGCACAAGGGCGGCGCGCATTCGGACCCGGATCACATCCGGCTGATGATCGACTGTGCCCAGATTTGCCAGACGAGCGCGGACTTCATGTTGCGTGGATCGAGCCTGCACACGGAGACGTGCCGGGCGTGCGCGGAGATCTGCGAGCGGTGTGCGCAGGACTGCGACCGGATCGCCGACGACGACATGATGCGAACGTGTGCGCAAGCGTGCCACCGCTGCGCCGAATCCTGCCGACATATGGCGACGGTACATGCGTGATTCCCCCTCTCCCCCTCGGGGGAGAGGGCTGGGGTGAGGGGGAGACGTGGAAGGCAAATTGCGTAATGAGGGTCGATGAGTGGTGAATAAAATGCGTTCTATTCATCGCTCGTCATTCCGTATTCATCATTCCGTTTTCCACGTCCCACCCCTCACCCTAACCCTCTCCCCTTTAGGGGAGAGGGAACGGATCTCGTAAGATAGCCCCTATGACGCAGAGTGCGCCAGTCATCGATCGGTCTTCATCGCCAACCAGCGGGGGCGCGGTGCGCGTGGTCGTCGTCGGCGGCGGGCTCGCGGGGATGGCGGCCGCAGTCGCGCTCGAGTCGGCGGGGTGCGACGTCACGTTGCTCGAAGCCCGGCGGGCGCTTGGGGGACGTGCGGGGTCGTTCGAGGAGCCGCAGAGCGGGGAGGAACTCGACAACTGCCAGCACGTCCTCCTCGGCTGCTGCACGAACCTGCTCGACTTCTACGATCGCGTCGGCGTGCGCGACCGGATCCACTTCGAGTCCGCGATCCGGTTCCTCGACGAGCACGGCCACTCCTACGCGCTCTCCGGCACCGCGGGCCTGCCGGCGCCGCTGCACCTCGGGCCGGCGATGTTGCGCTTCGGCCTGCTCACGTGGTCCGAGCGCGTCGCCGCGGGTCGCGCGATGCTGGCGATGATGCGCGTCTCCCCGCAGGAGCGCGAAAAGCTCGACGCGATCTCGTTCGGCCAGTGGCTCGACGAGCATCACCAGCCCACGTCGTTGTTGAAGAAACTCTACGACCCGGTCCTCGTGGGCGCGCTCAACGAGCAGACGCGCGACGCCAGCGCCGCGTACGCGATCCAGGTTTTTCAAGGGTCGCTCCTGTCCAATTCGCGCGCGTACGTGATGGGCGTGCCCGCGGTCCCGCTGAGCCGGTTGTACGAGCGGCTGCCGTGTAAGGATGTGCGGCTCGGCGTACGCGTGGACGAATTAATCTTCGCGTCGCCGGGGTCGGTGAGCGGCGTGAAGCTGACGGGCGGCGAGTTGCTCGCAGCCGACGCGGTCGTGCTCGCGACGAACCACCACGCGGTGCGGCGGTGGGTGCCGGACGCGTCGGCGGAGATCGACGCGCGGTTCCGGAACCTCGACGCGTTCGAAAGCGTGCCGATCCTCGGCGTGCACCTGCGGTTCGACCGGCCGGTGCTGAAACACCCGCACGTCGCCCTCGTCGAGGGTCCGCTCCAGTGGCTGTTCCGCAAGGACGCCGAGGGGCGGGAACTACACGGCGTGATCAGCGCCGCCCGCGAGTGGACGAGCCGGCCGAAGGACGAGTGCCTGGCGCTGTTCGAGCGCCAGGTCCGCGCCGCGTTGCCGCAGGCGCAGGGCGCGAACCTCGAACGCGGCGTGACCGTCATTGAAAAACGAGCGACTTTTTCACCCAAGCCGGGCCTCGACAAGATCCGCCCGCGGCAGGGCCCGCCGCCGGGCGGCGTGGAGAACCTGTTCCTCGCCGGCGATTACACGAAGACCGGTTGGCCGGCGACGATGGAAGGGGCGGTCCGCAGCGGGTACCTCGCCGCCGAAGCGTTGCTCCGCCGACAGCCCGGGGGTCGCGCGCCGGCCACGTTCGTCAGGCCTGATTTACCGATCCAATGGCCGTCGCGGTTGCTGGAGAAGTGAACCTTCGCCGACGCGGCGAACCGACAGCGAAGTCAATCATCGTTGTGACTGATTCTCCATTTCGTTCTCATTAACCAGAGACTCTTGCACGCGATTTACGCCGTTGTCGTGACCCGGACGTTGTGGGAGAAACAGAACCTGTGTCCGACCACCAACCATCGGCCGAAACCGGCCACCATCCCGAGCATCAGAAGAAGCGCGTCGACAAATCGTTCACGATCGCCGCGTCCATCGTCGCGCTGCTCGTGCTGCTGGTTTTCCTGTGGTATTCATCGCACGTCATCCTCCTGATTTTCGCGGGCATCCTGGTCGCCATCCTGCTCCGCGGCCTGAGCGATTGGGTCAGTGAATGGACGGGCCTGTCGCACCTGGCGTCCCTGGCGATCGTGCTGGTCGTGCTGGTCGGCGGGTTCGTGGGGGTCGTCTGGTTTTCCGCGCCACGCCTGATGACCGAGATGGCCGGGCTCGTCGACCAACTCCCCAAGGCGCTCGGCGAACTCCGACAAAAGCTCGACTCGACGAAACTCGGCCACCTCCTGCTCAGCGAGTCGCCGAAGTTCGACAAGCTCGTGAGCGGGTCGTCGGGCGACCTGCTCGGCAACGTCACCGGCATCGTGTCGATGACGCTCGGCGTGATCGTCAGCACGGTCGTCGTCCTCTTCACGGGACTCTACCTGGCGATCAGCCCGCGCATGTACGTGCGCGGCGTGATCCACCTCGTGCCCGTCCACCACCGCGACCGCGCGTCGGAAGTGCTCGGCGCGATCGGGTACACGCTCAAGTGGTGGTTGATCGGCCAGGCGATCGACATGGTCGTCATCGGCGTCGCGACCGCGATCGGCCTGTGGGCATTGGGCGTGCCGATGGCGTTCGCGCTGGGCTTCCTCACCGGGCTGTTCAATTTCATCCCAAACTTCGGCCCGCTGATCGCGCTCGTGCCCGCCGTCCTGCTCACGCTGCCGACCGACCCGCAGAAGGCGATGTACGTCATCATCCTCTTCCTCGTGCTGCAGAACCTCGAAGGCTACATCCTGATGCCGCTCATCCAGGGGAAGGCGTCGAGCCTGCCGGGGGCGATCACGATCATCTCGCAGGTGCTCATGGGCGTGCTCGCGGGCAGCCTCGGGCTGACGCTCGCCGCGCCGCTCGCCGCCGCCGCGGTCGTGGCGGTGAAGATGCTCTACGTGGAAGACCTGCTCGGCGACCGCATCAAAACCCCCGCCGACGGCCCGGCGCGCGAGGAGGTGCGAGAAGTCAAACGCGCCGTCGCCGAGGTCGAACGCGACGGAAGGAAAAAGGCGATAGCCGACAATCGCGCCGGAACGGACGATGCCGAATCGAAGTGATGAGATCGTCCAACCGGCGACGCTCGGTTCTCCTCTCTCGGAGCAAGGGGAGTACCTCGTTTTCCAACTTCCCTTCACCAAAGCCCACGGCTCTGCCGTGGGGGCTCGCACACGAAGCGCTCTCGCGGCGTGCCGTAACCCGGCCGCACGTCTCGCCGCAACGTGGGTTCGTTTCACGCGCTCACGCGCTCACGCACTGAACCGCATCCGCGCGCTGCCGAGCCGTGACATGAATAGCCCAATTTCAAGTTCGTTCCGCACATTGCATCTCGCAGGTTCGCCAATACCGAGGGTTGACCTCGCGCCACGACGCTCGTAACTCGCGCGCTGCGCGCGTTGGGTTCGTTCCGCACGCGCGCCACGCTTGAACCCCGGGGGCGGCCGACGCCCGATTCGCTCGTAAGTCGCGCGCTGCGCGCGTTGGGTTCGTTCCGCACACGGACGCGATGACGCGAGATCCCTTTTAGCCGCTCCGCTCGCGCAGCGCGTCGAGGTGCTCGGATACGATCGGACGCGCTGGGATGAACCCCGCGGCTAAATAAATGCTGAGCGGTCCGATGTTTGTGGGATTGGTGGGTTCGTTCCGCACACTCGACCTCCGCGTTTCCTTCGATGTTCGGCGTTCGATATTGGATGTTCGATGTTCGTCTTCTCTCCCCTGCGTGGGTTCGTTCCGCACAATGCAGTTGCTCGTTGCTCGTTTCCGGTTGCAGTGAAATTGCCCAGTTTGAAAGTTCGTTCCGCGCGCGGCGAGCCAGTTGAACCGCGCGTCGCTTTACGACGACGCTCCGGTGTTCGTCCTCTCCTTTCTGATCCCGAATACTTCCACGTCTGGCCCTCCCGCAATCAGCCCATTTTGAAGTTCGTTCCGCACATTGAGCGTGAGTGACGGGCGTTGAGCGTTGAACATTGAGGACTCAGTTCACGGGGCTCGTGTCGGTCGATCCCGGGGCTACGGCGATAAGCGTTCGTTCACCGTTCCCTCGATCGTCAAAGTACGCACGCAGCGTCTCCGCCGACGGAGAGCGCCTCCAACGACGACATCGTCCGCACCGACCAACGGCTTAGCGCCCGCGCCCGGTGTCTGTTGAGATGCAACATTTCGAGTTGCCGTCTACTTCGGCGGCGCGGGCCCGGTCGGCCTGACCAAGCCAAACGACCAAAGCGTCATCGCGGACCACTGTGCCGGCCGAAATTCCTGACGCTCATTCGTGGTCAGCACCCCCTCGACCTTGGACGGTCGCGGGCCAGCAGATTGCATGGCAAGCCGAACTCGAAAGTCGATGTTCGAGTTCCACCGCTCGATGTCGAACGAACCGTTCAGGCGCTGAGCGTCTTGCGACCGATCCCTCGCCGACTCGTCCAGCCTGACAAATGTCTTCCAAGGCTCCCCTTTGCCGAGCGTCCAATCAGCGAGATAGACTGCGGATACTGCGTCGTTCGCGACGCGGAACCCGTTGCTGACGAACTTCGCTCGGTCGTGGATGAACAGGAGAATGCCATTCGATTCACCGAGGGTGAAGCCGGTGATCGCGTCGGGAACATCGTTGTCCCGGTAATGAAACTGACCGGCAATGGGCACGGCGGTCGATGCCGCTGACGCCCCCTCGTGCGTCAAGGTTCCGCGAAAGTCACTGGACTGCTTGGTGACGCATCCGCCGGTGAGCGCCGACAGGAGAACGACGACGAACCTGCACCATCGGTTTGTGTATCGCATGACGGATCACCTTCACTCGCTGGCCTCGTGCCGACGGACAACATTCTATATTCAGCAGACGTTCGACGGGTGGGCGGACATTACAACGGCTGGTTTTCCCGCCGGATTGTGAAATGTAGCGAACTGAGCTTATCCATTTACGCGGCCGCAGCCGCAGGACTCGCGGACGATCAGGCGGTAGGGGAGGCTCACCGTGCGGACGGCCCGCGTGGGGTCGGCGATCCGGGCAAGCAGGAGCTCGGCGGCGGTGCGGCCGATCTCGTAGGTGGGTTGCTCGATTACTGTGACCGACGGCTTCACCATCGACGTCCAGGCGACGTCGTCGAAACTCGCGAAGGCGATCTTGTCTGGGCACACGCCGGGCTCCGCGGTGAGCGCGCGGTAAGTGCCGGCCGCGAGCAGGCCGTTGCTGGCGACGATCGCGTCGGGCGGTTGGGGCAGCGTGAGGAGTCTTTTCGCCGCCGCCATCCCGTCAGGCTCGCGCGGGGGGATGAATTGGACCAACTCCTTGTGCGGCGAGAGTCCCGCGGCGCGATGGGCCGCGACGAACCCTTCGTGGCGCGCCCGCCCGGTCGCGCTGTTCATGCCGAAGAGCCCGGCGATGCGCCGGCGTCCGTGGCCGATCAGGTGGGCGGTCAGCTCCGTCGCGGCGGCGGGGTTGTCGACCACCACCGCGTCGGTCGCGAACCGCTCGATCGGCCGGTCGATCGCGACGATCGGCGTCGCGCCGACGCTCGTCGGGTCGAGCGACCGCTTCGTGTGCGCGGTCGGCGCGAGGATCACGCCGGCGACGTTCTCGTCGAGGAGGACGCGGAGGTAGTTCGCTTCCTTGGCCGCGTCTTCGTCGCTGTTGCAGAGGAAGACGGCGTACCCCTCCTGCGACGCGGCGTCCTCCACCGCCCGGCTCACCTGCGTGAAGTAATTGTTCTGGATGTCCGCGACCACGAGGCCGATGGTGGTCGTCTTCGTCGACCGCAGGCTTCGCGCGACGCGATTCGGCCGATACCCGAGCGCCTGAACGGCGTCGAGCACGCGTTTGCGCACGTCCGGTCGAACGCTCTTACCGGCGAGCACCCGCGACACCGACGCCGCAGAGACGCCCGCCCGCTCCGCCACCTCAAGCATGCCAGCCATAACAAAATAGTAATCGTTTTCAGATTAGTGTCAAATCTTTCTGCCGTTCTCTGTGGTCTGGCCTATTAGTATAATAGACGGATGGTGCATAATTTATGGAAATGATTCGACAGCCTTTAGTTAGGCCCGCTGTTCCGTCTGGTTAAAATCGGGAATCGCGGGCGGATTTTTGTAGACACATAACTGAAAACGATTACAGTATCGCCCGTCACACCTCGTCCCAGCGGAGAACAAAAGATGATCGACCTGTCCACCGGCAACGTGGTCTTGGGCGCCAGCGCCCGCACCAAAGAGGAAGCCATCAACCGCGTCAGCAAGCTGCTCGCGGACAACGGGTACATCGACCCGGTCTACGGCAGCTCCATGCTCGCCCGCGAACGCGTCGCGAACACCTACCTCGGCAAGGGGATCGCCATTCCTCACGGCCTGCCGAAGGACCGCCACAACATTCACAAGACCGGCATCGCCGTCGTGCAGGTTCCGGACGGCGTCGAGTGGGTGCCCGGCGAGTACGCGAAGCTCGTCGTCGGCATCGCCGCCAAGAGCGACGAGCACATCGACATCCTCGGCAACCTGACCGACCTGCTCTTCCACGACGAGCTCGTCGACAAGCTCATCCGGACGCGCGACGCCGAGGATATCGTTGCCGCGCTGACGGCGTCGCGCGAGGAAGGCGCGCTCCCGACGCCGGGCGAAGAATCGCGGGAACTCGGCAAAGTCGTCGAGGCGACGATCCACGGCTCGCACGGCTTGCACGCCCGCCCCGCGACGGCGTTCGTCGAGTGCGCCAAGCAGTTCGACGCCGACGTGATCGTCCGTTACGGCGCGAAGTTCGCGAACGGCAAGAGCCTCGCCTCGTTGCTCAAGCTCGGCGTGAAGCACGGCGGCACGATCCGCATTTCCGCCGACGGTCCCGAGGCCGACGCGGTCCTTCAGTCGCTGAAGAAACTGATCGAAGCCGGCGAGGAGGAAGAGGAAACGGTGGCCGGGCCGGCGCACGGCTGGTCGCCACAGACCTTCGCCGAAAGCGTGCCCGGCGTCGCCGCCTCTCCGGGCCTGGCGATCGGTCCGCTCCGCGTGCTCATGCGGCAGAAGATCGTCGTCGAGCGCAACGCCAAGGACCCCGCCCGCGAACGTCAGCGATTGCACGACGCGATCAGCACCGCCAAGGCCCAGCTTCACGAGCTCCACGACGAGGTGCGCGAGAAGTCCGGTGCGGCCGGTGCCGCGATCTTCCTGGCGCACGCCGAGTTCCTCACCGACCCCGACCTCATCGCCAAGACCGCCGTGCGGATCGAGGACGGCGAGAGCGCCGGCTACGCCTGGCAGCAGGTGATCGAGGCCGAGGCGGCGGCGCTGGCGAAGGTGGACGATCCGGTCCTCGCCGAGCGTGCCATCGACATGCGTGACGTGGGCCAACGCGTGTTGCGCGGCCTCGGCGAAGCGGTCGACGAATCGTCGACGCAGCCGACCGAGCCGTCGATCCTTCTCGCCGAAGACCTGACGCCCTCCGACGCCGCGTCGCTCGACCCGACGCTCGTGCTCGGGTTCGTCACCGCGGGCGGCGGGCCGACGTCGCACGTGGCAATCATCGCCCGCTCGCTCAACCTGCCGGCGATCGTCGGCGCGGGGCCGGCGATCATGCACCAGCCCGTCGGCGCGACGGCCGTGCTCGACGGCGACAAGGGCGTGCTCTACATCAGCCCCGGCGAGGCCGACCTCAAGTCCGCCGCCGAGGCGCAGCGGAAACTCGCCGAGCTGCGCGACAGCGAAGCCCGCCACCGCTACGAGCCGGCGGTCACGACCGACGGCACGCGCGTCGAAGTCGTCGCCAACATCGGCGGGCCCGCCGAAGCCAAGCAAGCCGTGGAAGCCGGCGGCGAAGGCGTGGGGCTGCTCCGCAGCGAATTTCTCTTCCTCGACCGCGAAACCGCGCCGACCGAAGACGAGCAGTATGCCGCGTATCGCGAGATGGTCGAAGCCCTCGCGGGCCTGCCGCTCATCATCCGCACGCTCGACATCGGCGGCGACAAGCACGTGCCTTACCTCGACCTGCCGAAGGAAGAAAACCCGTTCCTCGGCGTCCGCGGCGTGCGCCTCTGCCTCGCCCGGCCGGATTTATTCAAGACTCAACTCCGCGCGATCTTCCGTGCCGCCGAGCACGGGCCGATCAAGATCATGTTCCCGATGATCGCGACGCTCGCGGATTTGCGGGACGCAAAAGTGATCGCCGAGCAGGTGCGCGAGGCGATGCACGCCGAGAAGCTGGAGATCGGCATCATGATCGAGGTGCCGTCGGCCGTGGTCATGGCCCCGGAACTGGCGAAGGAAGTCGACTTCTTCTCGATCGGCACGAACGACCTGACGCAGTACGTGCTCGCGATGGACCGCGGCCACCCGATGCTCGCCAAGCAGGCCGACGGCCTGCACCCGGCGGTCCTCCGCATGATCGACCAGACCGTCCGCGCGGCGACCGCCGCGGGCAAGTGGGTCGGCGTGTGCGGCGGCATGGCGGGCGACCCGCTCGGTGCCGCCATCCTCACCGGCCTCGGCGTCGTCGAACTGAGCATGAGCATCCCGAGCATCGCCGCCATCAAGGCGCGCGTCCGCAAGCTCTCCATGGAAGCCGCCAAGGATCTCGCCAAGCGCGCCCTCGCGTGCGGCAGCGCGGAAGAGGTTCGCAAGCTGTCGATGTCCGCCCGCAAGGAGGCCAAATGAGCACGCTCCCTTCGGTCATCACCGTCACGCTGAACCCCGCGATCGACCAGACGCTCAGCGTCACCGATTTCTCGGCGGGTGAAGTGAACCGCGTGGAGTCGAGCGAGTCGCACGCTGCCGGCAAGGGCGTGAACGTCGCCGCGGTCCTCGCGGACCTCGGCGAGAAGCCGATCGCGACGGGCTTCCTCGGCCACGACAACGCCGCCATTTTCGAGCGGCTGTTCGTCGAGAAGCAGATCGTCGACCGCTTCGTACGCCTGCCCGGCGAGACGCGGACGGGCATCAAGATCGTCGACTCGCGCAGCGGCGTGACGACGGACATCAACTTCAAGGGCCTTTCGCCGACGCAAGACGCGATCGATTCGCTCGCCGCCACGCTACGTGAGGACGCGACGCAAGGCCGATGGTGTGTGCTCTCCGGCAGCGTGCCGGCCGGGTTGGACAGCGACATCTATGCGAAGCTGATCGAGACGCTCCGCGCCGGCCGCACGAACGTCCTGCTCGACACGAGCGGCCAGGCGCTGAAGGACGCGCTGAACGTCGGCGCGGACGTCGTGAAGCCGAACATCGTCGAACTCGCGGAGATCGCCGGCGAATCGATCGGCTCGCCCGCGGAGGTTGTCCGCGTCGCTAGGAAGCTCTTCCTGGACCGCGGCGTGAAGCTGGCGGTCGTCTCCATGGGCGGCGACGGCGCGATCTTCGTCGACGCCGAACGCGCCCTCGTCGCCAAGCCGCCGAAGGTCACCGTCCGCAGCACCGTCGGCGCCGGCGACGCGATGGTCGCGGGACTCGTATACGCACAGATCAAAAACCTCTCGCTCGAACAGGGCGCGCGTCTCGCGACGGCGCTGGGCACCTACGCCGTCACCCGCGTGGGCGCGGGCGTTGAGCGGCCGTCGGATTACGAACAATTCATCCCCGCCGTCAACATCGTCACGCTCAACTGGTTCAACTAACAAATAAGGATGAAGGCGGAAGGATGAGGGATGAGTAAGAGGCATCCTTTCAACCTTCATCCTTCCGCCTTCATCCTTACCTTCCTGGAGTTCGTCATGGCAAAGATTGTCGCAGTTACCGGTTGCACCAGCGGCGTGGCACACACGCTGATGGCGGCCGAAGCTTTGAAGAAGATCGCGAAGAGCATGGGTCACGAGATCCACGTCGAGACGCTCAACACCGAAGGCCCGCGGCGCGAACTCGCGCAGGCCGACGTCGACGCCGCCGACGCGGTGATCATCGCGTCGGACATCTTCGTCGACGTCCGCCGGTTCAGCGGCAAGCCGATGTGCGCGGTGCCGGTGAGTGACGCGATCCGCAAGACCCGCGCCGTGATCGAATCGGCGCTCGCCGAGATCAACGGCTCGGGCGTGGCGGTCGAAGCGGCCGCGGTGGCGGCCCAACCCGCGCCCGCGGCTCCCGCACCGGTTGCCCTGCCGGCGTCCACATCGACCGTTCAATCGCTCGTCGCGATCACGAGCTGTCCGACCGGCATCGCCCACACGTTCATGGCGGCCGAGGCGCTGAAGAAAGGCGCCGCGGCGCTCGGCCACAAGATCAAGGTCGAGACGCAGGGCTCGGTCGGCGCGAAGAACCTCCTGACCGAGGACGAGATCAAGGCCGCCGACGCCGTGATCATCGCCGCGGACACGTTCGTAGACACGAGCCGGTTCGCCGGCAAGCGGATGTACCAGACCTCGACCAAGGCCGCCCTCCACGACGGGCCGGGCGTGATCAAGACCGCATTGGCCGCGCCCGTGCCGGTGGCGGGGGACTTGGCGGGCAACGTCGAGAAACTGAAGGCCCAACGCTCCTCCGGCCGCACGGGTCCTTACAAGCACCTGATGACCGGCGTCTCGTACATGCTGCCGCTCGTCACCGCCGGCGGTCTGCTGATCGCACTGGCGTTCGCAATCGGCGGCATCGACGCGGGCAAGCCGGAGCTCAAGAACACCTTCGCCGGCGCGCTCATGACGATCGGCGGCGGGGCGGCGTTCCAACTCTTCGTGCCCGTGCTCGGCGCGTTCATCGCCTACTCCATAGCGGACCGCCCCGGTATCACCTCCGGCCTCGTCGGCGGCATGCTCGCCCAGATGCTCGGGGCCGGGTTCCTCGGCGGTATCGTCGCGGGCTTCCTCGCCGGTTACGTCACCAAATTCCTCAACGACTGGATCCAACTTCCACAGAACCTTTCCGGCCTCAAGCCGGTGTTGATTTTGCCGCTGCTTTCCACGTTCGCGGTCGGCCTGGCGATGATCTACGTCGCCGGCCCGCCGGTGAAGTTCGCGCTCGACGGGCTGACGAACTGGCTCAACAGCATGCAGCAGAGCAGCGCACTCGTGCTCGGCCTGATCCTCGGCCTGATGATGGGCTTCGACATGGGCGGCCCGGTGAACAAGGCGGCGTACACGTTCTCGGTCGGGCTGCTGGCGTCGAAGGTCGGCGGTCCGATGGCCGCCGCCATGGCCGCGGGCATGACCCCGCCGCTGGGGCTCGCTCTCGCCGCGACGCTGTTCAAGAACCGCTTCACCTCTGACGAGCGGGACGCCGCCAAGGCCGCCGCGGTGCTCGGGATCTCGTTCATCACCGAAGGCGCGATCCCCTTCGCCGCCAAGGACCCGATCCGCGTCATCCCGTGCCTGATGGCCGGTTCCGCCGTCTGCGGAGCGATGTCGATGGCGCTCGGCTCGCAACTGGTCGTGCCGCACGGCGGCATCTTCGTCTTGATGATCCCCAACGCCGTACAGCGCTTGGGCGCGTACGCCCTGTCGATCGTCGTCGGCACCGTCGTCACCGCCGCGGCGCTCTGGTTCGTCAAACGCCCGATCCCGACGACTGTCGCGGCCGCTGCGTAAACGTGCGGCAGAGGTCCGCCGGCCATACGATGCCAGGCCCTGCTCTTTCTTTTCCTTCCTCCCCGACCTTTCGCTGAGAGATTCCCTAGTTTTTCCCAGGAGACCGTCATGCGATCGTACCGATGCACCAGGCCGATTCTTGCCGGAATCGTTGCTTTTGCAGGATTCGCAACACACTCGCGGGCACAGGAGACCGCGGCCAGCAAGCCGGTCAACGAGGGCGAAGTCTTCCCCCGTACGATCGAGGAATCGCCCAAGCCGTCGAACGACCCGATGGTAGAGAACGACCCGCTCGATTTCGCCCTCGACCCGTGGAACCACGCGAAGTCGATGATGGACGACAAGTACGGCCTGAAATTCCAGGGCTCCTACACGTTCCACTACCAGCGGGCGACGCACACTCTCTCCGATCGGCAGGAAGAGTTCGGCGGCCGCCTCGACCTCGGCGTCAACTGGACGCTCCTCCACACCGGCGAGAAAGACACGGGCTCGTTGATCTTGCTCGCCCGCTCGAGCGAGAACATCGGCGCCCGCCAGGACTATGCCGTCAGCGACGACGCGGGTTCGATCATGGGCACCAACTCCCTCCACGGCGGCGGCGAGCAGATCCCGATCTCGCTCAACCTCCTCTACTGGCGTCAGACGTTCATGGACGAGCGCCTCGCCGTCAGCGTCGGCAAGATCCACCCGAACGCCTGGATCGACCTGAGCCCGATCGCGAACGACGAGACGCGCCAGTTCATGTCCGGCGCGTACACCGGCAACCTCGCCAACAACGGCCAGGGCCTCTGGGCGCCGGGCATTGCGGTGGAACTGAACCTGGATAAGAACTGGTACGTGAACGGCGTCGTCGCCAACGCGATGGGCCGTACCGCGACGACCGGCCTCGACACGCTCAAGGACGGGCACTTCTACGAGGCGCTCGAAGTCGGCTACAAGGTCGGCGAGAAGGGCCAGCCGCAGGGCAATTACCGCCTCACCGGCTGGCACACGGACGACACCGACGGCGACGGCGGTTACGGCATCTCCGTCGGCTTCGACCAGGAAATCGCCGCCGGCTGGGCGCCGTTCTCCCGCGTCGGCTACGGCGACCCCGACTCCTCCGCGATCTCCACGTTCGTCTCCTTCGGCATCGCCAACCTCCGCCCCTTCGACCGTCGCGGCGACATGTTCGGCATCGCCGGCACCTACAGCCGCCCCAGCGACGGCGACCTCCCCGAGGAGACGATCTTTGAGACCTTCTACCGCCTGAAGATTACCGAGAGCATCGAATTCTCCCCCGACCTCCAGTGGATCCTCCACCCAGCCTTCCAGCCGGATGAAGACAACCTGTTCGTGATCGGCGCGCGGCTGAAAATCCTCTTCTAACCGTCCCTCGAACGCAGCCGATTGCTTTTCCTAGACCCCAGGTCATCGACCCGGGGTTTTGTTTTACAGGTCGTCTCCCGTCGGTCAGGAAGCACTCCGTTTTCCTTAGCGGACGGTGAGGTGGGTTCGTTCCGCACATCTCATATCCGCTCCCGTAGCAGAGTAATTGCGACCCTCGCGTCGATAGCGATGCACTCCGGTTCGTCCTCGGTAAAGCCCACGCGTCCCCCGTGGGTCCGACCGTTTCTCGCGTAACCGCCACGAAAACCGCCCAATTTGAAGTTCGTTTCGCACAATGACACGTTGCGCTCACGAGACCCCGGGTCATTGACCCGGCGCTAAATGGAATGGGTTCGTTCCGCACATTGACGTGATCCCTCATCTTTTAGCCGCTCCGCTTGCAGAGCGCGTCCGGTTGCGTCCGACGCGCGGGATGAACCCATCGATCTAACAAATAAACCCTTCCCCTCGCTTCGTTTGCGACGTCGTTTGTTGCACGCCGAGCGAAGGTGCGGGTTCCTTGAGAAGTCCATCACCTTGCAACTTAGAGGACTCCTTTCAGTCTTCAATGGGTTCGTTTCGCACACGGACGCGCGGGAAGTCCGGCTCTTCGACAAGCCCACCGATTCATCGGTGGGACGAGGGGCGAGGAAATCGACGCACCTCGTCCCACGCATGAATGCGTGGGCTTGTGGAAGAGGATTCCGGAGGACTGCGATCCGGACCGCGCCCGACGTCCGTGGGTTCGTTTCGCACGTTCACCCTCCCGCGCGACCGAATGCGACGTTTTGTGACCTCGGTGGGTTCGTTTCGCACACTCGCACCGTCGAGATGCAACCGGATGCAACGCCATGCAACCGCAGGCGTCCGGCACTGAGCGTTCTTCACTTGCCAAAGAGTAGTCGCGGCATCTCCGTTGCCGGAAAGGACCTCCGACGAAGATGTCGGACCAACGGGGACGCCGATTAACCCCGGCGAGTCCGGCGTGTCTGTCTACCGACGAGCGTCGTCGTGACGCGCCGCGAGTGGCAGACGATCCGAGTACGTTCAATGTAGGGTGGATTTATCCGCCTTTCAGTGCGCGGCGGGTAAACCCGCCCTACACGAATTCGAGTCGGGTACCCGAATGCAGCACCACGCCCGGCGCGGGCTTGGCCCCGAGGAATCCGCTTTATGATCGTCGGGCCGTGGGGTAGGCTAATGCGCGGAATCACTTCTGCGTTTTGTTCATCCGCGTTGTGTGTGTGTTCGGGTTGGCTCAGGCCATTGGGCCCGTCGTTGATGCGGGCGAGGTGCGACATGACGATGCGTTGCGCGGGTGGGCGTTCGGGTCGGGCTCGTGAAGCCGGCTTTCTTGCGGTCGTCGTGATCCTCGTGGCGTGCCTGACGCGGGTCGGCGCGTTCGCCCAAGCGCCCAAGCCGGAATCCCCCGCGACGACGCAATCGTCGGCGGCCGAGGGGACCAAGCCGTTTCTGACCGCGGTTTCGATCGCCGAATGGACGGGTGGTGGCGGCTTCCAGGGCGAGCCGATCGTCGATAAGACGCTCAAGCCCGACGGGATCTTCTGGGACACGCCGTTCGCGCTCAACGTGCCCGTCGAGCAGCCGTTCGAGGGCGGGAACGCGCGGATCTACTACGTGCTCCGCGAGCGCTACCACGCGCCCGAGGCCGCGCCCGAACTCGGGTACCGATTCGGCGGCGACGGGCGCGGCGTGTATCCGTTGGACGGCAAGCCGTTCGCCGAGGAATCCGTCCGCTGGAACGACGCCAAGGGCGACCCGCTCAAGGCGTCGCCGCACGCGACGACGCGGCCCGTCTATTACGTCCGCAACGCCAACCACATGGGCGTCGAGCGGGACGGGAAACATCAGCCGTTCACCGACGACAAGGGGGAGACGCGTTACGGCGATTACATCCACCTCTCGCCCGCGCGGCCGGGCTGGTACGTGCTCTGGTGGCAGTTCCAGAATCGGGCCTGGCCGGCCAACGCGCACCTGCTCAAGACGATCGACGTGACGCTGACGGTCGACACGATGGTCTGCCGCGACGAGCGGCCCAACTACGAGTGGCTCGACTACCTGCTGGGCCGCGGCAAGAAGCCCACCTACGGCGCATTCGACGAGGACAAGGTGCGCCTGGCGACGCACGAGGTGAAGATCACCTTCAAGAAGGACGGCTGGACGTTCAGCCGCGTGGAGGTCAAGCCGCAGGAGTGGGCCGTCAAGGAATTCGCGACCACGCGGCCGTCGTTCGACGACTACCACCAGGAAGAGACGAACGTGCAGCACCAGGCGAGCGCCGGCGGACCGTCGGCCGACCTGACGATCCGCACGACGATCCAGAAGAAGCCCAAGGGCAACTTCAAGTCCGTGCTGATGGTCGACGATTCGAGCTGGAAGGTCGAGTTCCCCGTGACGGTGATGGACCAGGACGCCGCCGACGTGGTGATGACCGCCAAGCACACGCTGGAACCGTCCAACGCGGACCCCGGCCACGCGCCGGAGTGGTGGGGCCGCTGGCAGCCGTACGCGCGGGTCGTCTCGCCGGCCGACCTCGACCTAGTCGTCGAGCCGGGGCGGAGCAAAGAGGAATTCCAGAAAGGCATCAAGGAACGCGGCAGATACCTGAGCATGGGCGGGCCGTCGCCGAGCGACAAGTGGTGGGAAACGCTCTGGTTCGATGAGGCGGCGAACGAAAAGACGTCGGGGAAGCCCGCGAAGTTCCGCTTCTACCACGCCGGCTACGGCGGGCCGGGGAGCGACGACGCCGCCCGCAAACGCTTCGCCGAGGGCAAGACCGAGGAGACGCTCTTCGAGGCCGAGTGCGGGCCGTGGCTGCTCCTCGCCTACTACAAGCGGCTCAAGGACGTCGAGGGCCTGCCCGGCGGCGGCGGGCCGGACGTCGGCACGGTCACGGTCGCGAAAGAGGTCGACCCGTTCTGGCCGTGGTACGTCGGGTTCTGCAAGCGCAGCAAAGACCGCTTCGTCGCGATCGACGAGGCCCGCGCGCAGGCGGGCCTAATCGCGATGGCGCTGCGGCCGATGCAGTCGGAAAACGAGCACATCCTGCGGCTCCGCGAGACCAACCCGCCCGGGACGCCGGACGGGCCTTCGAAGGCGGTCGCCGACCGGCTGATGAAGCGCGTGCAGGAGAACAACGACAAGCTCGCCGAACTCCGCCGGCAGCTCGACGCGATCTCCGCCACCGCGAACGGCGCGATCAAGGACGTGATCGACGACCTCGACAAGGCCGACAAGCGATCCTGGGACACGCACCGCGAACTGTGGAAGTGGCGCAAGGCGTACGAGCTGATGGCCGAGCGGCTGCCGTTCGAGATCGCGATCGCCGGCGGCGACGACGCGAAGTTCCGCGAGGTGCTCGCCGAAGGACAGATCAAGACGCTCTCGCCGCAGACGCGTTTCATGCTCGCCGAGTGGCTGATCAACGGCGGCGACGCCGTCGGCGCGCTGTTCGAGTATCGCGAGATCGTCAAGTTCGACCCGAAGAACGCAGACGCGAAGGCCAAGGTCGCGGAGCTCGAGGCGGCGTTCATCAAGACGAGCCTCGTGAAGTCGCAGGGCGCGATGGGCGAGGCGCGCAAGGCGTTCAACACGTACCTCGGCTCGCGCCATTTCAGCGAGCAGGCGCCGGCCGCGCGGAACCAGTTCCTGCGTGCGCTCCTCGGCCCGCTCGACGAGGCCAACCGCGAAGAGCTCTGGGCGATCGTCTCGACCGGCGTGACCGGGGCGGCCTCGGGCATCCTCGGCCGGGCGCAGTACGAGGAGAAGATCCTCGACGCCAACCAGGCGAAGATGGCGACCGCATTCATCGGGCTCCAGGCGACGATGCGCCTGCGGCTGCTCGGGTACACGCTGCCGCAGATCGCCGAGATGGACTCGCGCGAGCTGCTGCGCGCGCTGCCGGTCAAGAACCTGAACGGGAAGGATTACACCGACCAGCAGGCGAAAGAACTCGGCATGGCGATCCACGAGGCCATGCTCCTCCCCGACGTGCACGCCCTGATGGTCGACGACCGCGGCGCGCTGGCGAAGGCGATGGCCGCGTCGTACTGGGACCCGCGCGACGTCACCTCGACGACCTACGAAGACCTCGGCGACGTCTTCACCAGTCCCAAGAGCCTGCTGATCATGATGGGGCCGTCGGCGACCGTGATGGTCGCGGGCCGCGCCGTGACGGTCGCCGAAGTCATGGCCGTCGCCGTGCGGCTCGACCGCGCGGTCATGGCGGTCGGCGGCACGCGCATGGGCGGGTACATGCTGGCGGCCCTGCGCGTGAGCCAGAAGGGGCAGCAATTCCTGCTCAACAATGACCTCGTCATTTCCTGGGCGGCCACGCAGGCCTTCAAGCTCGGCGCGATGGTGGCCCTCCAGGCGGGGACGATTTATTACGCCGAGGAAATCGGCGGGCCGGTCGTGGCCACCGTCGTCGAGGCGATGCTCGTGCTGATCGGCGAGCCGGAGATCCTCGTCAAGTGGCTGAAGGCGGGCGGCGTCGCGCCGCAGCGCGCCGTGCGGCTCATCGACCGGTACGCCCGACAGGGCGAGTTCATGGCCCAGCAGATCGAGCAGTCGCACGCACGCCGCAAGGAACTCCGCCAGATCATGGAGCGGCAGCGTAAGGGCGAGAAGCTGGCGCGCGAGCAGATCGAATTCCTCGAAGCCAACGCCGCCGGCCGCGCCCGCGCCGCGGGCGGCGGTGGAGGCGGGGGCGGACGTGGGAGTGGCGGAGGCGGCGGCGCGGGCGGTGGCGCGGGGGGCGGTGCCGGAGGCGGCGGTGCGGGTGGTGGTGCCGGAGGCGGCGGCGGCGGAGGCGGCGGTGGGGGGCTAGGTCCGGAAGACACGATTCCGCCCGGCGATCGCGTGCCCAACGCGTCGGCGCAGAACAACGCCGAGATCCCCATGCAGGCCGGGGCGCAGAACATCGTCAACAGCGGCGGCGACGCCGGCGCGCTCGCGGCCGCCGACGATCTGGCCGACGACCTCGCCAAGGAAGAGCAGGCCGTGCGCGACCGCGTCGCTAAGGCCAACGCCGCCAAGGCGGAACTGGCGCGCGTCGCCAAGGAGATCGAGGAACGCGAGGCCGCGCTGCTGGCGCGGCGGAAGCACGTCGAGTCGATCCTCGACGACATCGGCCCGACCTCCGGCGTCGACATCAAGCGTACGTACGAGTTGCCCTACAAGAACCCGCCGGAGATGAAGGTCGCCCGCGACGGCAAGCCGGTCAACTTCGACAAGCTCGACAAGAACCGAAAGTACCTCTGGATCGTCGACGGCCCCGGCGACTTCAAGTACTCGCCGGAATTCCCCATCGAAACCGACTGGAACCCGACCGGCCGGCCCGAGATCAAGCACGGCGACCTCGCCGCTCCCCCGGGTGCGGAAATGAATTACCGCCAGCCCGCGCGGATGGGCGGCGAACTGGTCTGGGACAAGGAACTCGCAATGTGGCGTATGAATCCCGACTCGAGTTTCTCGTTCCCCAAAGTCCGTTTCGACAAGCAAACTCGCGTGGCCAAGGATAACCTCGATGCCGTCAAGAAACTGCTCGGCGAATACGGGACCGACGTCTCGAAGCTCCAGACCGAGCTTCAGTCTTTCCGCGGGTGGAAGCCGGATTGATGACGAGGGGCAATAGGAGTTACAGCTTGTCGGACAAGATTTGGGACAAGAACGTCGTCTCCGACGACATGGTCCGCGCGCTCGACGCGGCGGAACTCGCCGACTACGTGCGTCACGAATTGGGCGTGCGTTCCGTGCCGCGCGTCGATGTGGATAGGCTGATCGCGTTCGGCATCCAACTCGCCCGCGCCGGCCGGACCGACGCCGACGAGGCCGCCGTGGCGTGGCTCGAAGCGCAACCGACGCCGAATCGACTCGATGCCGTGGCGGCGTTGTTCGCCGGGTTGTGGTCTTCGCACGACCGCGGCGCGGCGGTCGATCCGCGGCACGTCGAAACGCTGATTCGGGCACGCGAAGAACTTCCGCCGAATCCGGACGTCGAAAACAGCGTCGTTCTGGCCCTTCGAGAAATCCTCCGCTCCGACGCCCCGGCCGACTTGAAGCGGCGGGTGGTCGAGGCGTTTCGCGCCGCCCTCGATCGGACCGAGCCGCCGATCGACGAATTCAACCGGCGCCTCATGGAGCGGGCGCTGGCGAAGACGACCGACGATCTGACCAGGAGAATGTGATGAAAATGCGAACGTTCGCCATCGGACTCCTACTGGCCGCCGCGTGCGCGCAAGGCGCCCGAGCCGCCGAAGGATCGGACGAGGAGCAGGCGTGTCGCGGGAACCTCGCGAAGCTCGCGGACGCCGTCAAGGCGTACCGCGAGGCGCATGCGAAGACCCCGGCGCAGCTCTCGGACCTGTACTACCTCAGCTACGCCGACGACGTGGCGCTCTACCGCTGCCCGACCTCCGGCGGCGGGCGGCTGCGGCGCACGGAGATCGACCAAAGCGGCGACTACACCACCGAGCCCCTCGCCGGCCAGACCGGCATCCTCGTCCGCGAACGCACGCCGCACCACGGCGGGAACAAGGTGCTCGCCGCCATGGAAGACGGGTCGATCCAAGCGCTGCCCGTCGGCGGCGGGTCTCCGCTCGACGCGACCAACCCCATCGATAAGAAGGACGACAAGGCCGTCGACTCGGGTCGCCAAACCGCCGAACGCGAGCCCGTGAAGCCGATCGTTCCGCCGGTCGAAAAGAAAGACGGCAAATCGACCGCCGAGACGGCGACCGCCGACGCGGCGACCGGCAACACGACGACCGCCGACAGGTCGACCGTTGATGCATCAACCGCCGACCGATCGACTGCCGACCGGACCGCCGCCGACAGGTCGACCGCCAGCGTGGCGACGGGAGACAAGGCGACGCGCGACGACGGGCCGGTCGTCATGCATCCGCAGGACGATCACGAGAAGCCGCGGATCGAAGTCGCGCGGATCGATCCGAACAAGAAGCCCGCGAACGAGCACGGCGAAGGACCGGTCATCGTCCTCGAAGACCCGGACCACGTCTTCGAAAAACTTCCCCCGGGCGCGGTCGTCACCCGGTCCGACCAGCCCGGCGTCACGAAAATCCCCGGTGCCGATGAACATCTCGAACAGGGGACCCGCGAAGACAAGGCGCGCGAGCGCACCAGTGCCGCGGTGATGCGCGACGGCGGCGGGTTCCCCGGCGGCGCGATGGGCGGAATGGAAATCGGCGCGAACGACAGCGTGGCGATGGCCGACATGCTCTACGGCCGCGGCGGGTACGACGCGGCGATCGACTTCTACGAACGTGCCCTCGCGGCCGATCCGAAAAACGAGCAGGCCCTCCTCGGCCACGCCCGGGCGTCGATCCGCACCGGCGCGCTGACGGCCGCGCGGCAGCAACTCCAAAAAGTGCTGACGACGAACCCCGGCCAGGTCGAGGCGCGTCGTCTGTCCGCCACCATCGACCTCGCCCTCGGCGACGTGAAGCATGCGGTCACCACCGCCAACGCGCTGTATCACAAGAACCCGAATGACCCCGAGGTCGCGCTGCTGCACGCCCAGTCCGCGCTCTACGCCGGAGACGAGGCCGAGGCCCGCAAGCGTTTCGAGACGCTCGCCCGCGCGTACCCGAACGCCTCGGCCGAACATTTGAAGCTGGCCGACGAGTACCGCGACGCGCGGTTCCTCAAGCTCGCCGAACTGGAATACGCGACCGCTTGGGCCCTGAATCCCGCCGACGACGAAGCCCTGCTGGGCCTGGGCATGGCCGCCACCCACGCCGGCCACAAGGACCGCGGCGCCCGCGCCCTCGACGAATACCTCCGCCGCTACCCCAACTCCGCCGATTCCGCCGACGTGAAGGCGGAGTTGCAGAAGCTCAACACGGGAAGGCCGTGAAGCGCATCGGACAATAATGGGCACAGTTAAGTGCTCGCGGAAACGTGAAGGTGAATCGCGGACGTAAGATGCACGCGCAGAAAGGCCGTCATCAGGCGTGCGGCAGCTTTTCTAGCAAAAACGTCGCGTATTCGATTCGTTCGTCGACGAATTGGCGACGGGCGGCGATCATATAGTCGAGGGCGGCGAGCTTTTCCGTGAGAAGCCGAGACTCCTCTTGTAAGCGCCGGGACGTTTCCAGCAGCTGCGCCAACTCGGGGTCGGGCGGAATGGAGTCGAAAGGGTCGACATTGACGTCGGGCGAATACATACAGCCTACTCTGGGGACGAACCGCTTTCCGAGTCAATGGGGAATCTGGGCGGCGGGATCAAACGGCAAGGGTTGGAATATCTGAATCTTGGGAATTGCCGTATTGTCCGACGGTGAAGTGAGACGCCGCGTGTCCCGTGACCGGAGGTCTTACTTCCAGTCGATCGTGATCGGCCGCGTGCTCGGGGCCGCCTGGATCAGGACGCGGCCGGCGTCGATTCGCACCGGAAGGTCATGGCCGTCGCGCTCCGCACGCGCCGACGTGACGCCGGCGGCGTCGACGACGATCGTGAGCGGTACGTCGTATGTCCGCGAATCGAGGGAACTGCTGACCACGCACGTCATGCGGCCGGGCGGTCCGCTCAGCGCGAGCTTTGCGTCGTCCCGCTCCCTTACGTACAAGGCGATGTTGGCGAACGTGTCGACCCAGATGTCGCGTTCGCGGCTTTTCACGTACTTCAAATGGGCGCGGAGGATCTCCGGGTCGCTTAACGCGGCGTATCCCTGGGCGATCGCGTGGGTCATCATGACGCCCCACGTCTTCTCTTTGACTTGCTTGTCGGCCCAGGCGTTGAGGGACTCGACGGTCGAACGGCCCCCGGTACTTGCCTGATAGGCGCGGTAGGCGACGTGATACTTCAACGCGGCCACCTGCACCTCGGGCGTCGAGGCATTGAACGGAAACGCCAGCGTGAGCGGGGGCTTGCCGATGCGCGTCTTGATCGCGTCATACGCTTTACTGAACTGTTCGTCGACCTGCTCGGCCGGCAGCTTCGCCAAGTTAGGGTGCGTCCACGTGTGACTGGCGATCTCGTGGCCCACGGCCGCCAGTTCCTTCAACTCCGGCCAACTGATGCTGCCCCAGGCCCTTGTCTCCGCGGCCTTCTGCTTCGCTTCCTCGGTGGTTTCGGCGGTCTTGCCGGGGATGACGAAGAACGTTGCCTTGAAGCCCACTTCCTTCAGCATCGGCGCGGCGAGCGTGTACTGGTCGCGCAGTCCGTCGTCGAACGTGTAGCTGAGTGCCGCGGCGCGGTCTTCGGGGAACCGGGCGATCCGCGCCGAAGGCACCGCCTGCGTCGTCGCCGGCGGGACGTTCTTCGCGGCATCCTCGGCACGTGCGCGCACCACGAACGACGCCGAAATGATCAGTGAGAGGAGCAACGCGCCGAGAAGGGAATGGCCATAGAAGAACATCATGCTGCGGTCCTCGAACCGTCGTTCTCGGAACTCCGGTCTCCGATGTCGATCAGGCTTACTTTTGCAGTTCCTGCATGGCCTTGGCGTAGTGCGCGCCCAACGTCTTTTCCGCGTCGGCATCGAAGTGCAGCTTGTCGCCCTTGTCACCCAAACCCGCCGAGTCGGCATATCCGACATTCGGCATCACCGCGGGCATGTGCTTGATCGCGCCGCGCACCGCGTCCACGTGCGGGTACTTGTCGGGCGACAGAAAATCCCCCAACTGTCCGACCACGATCGGCAGGTCGGGCAGGGCCAAGTCCTGTCGCAGGTCTTTGAACATCTGGGTCAGGCGCGCTTCGTACGTTTCGGCGTTCTTCTGATTACCGGTGTCCGATTCGCCCTGGTGCCACAGCACGCCCTTGATGAGGCCCGCCTGTGCTGCCACCTTGGCACGGGTCACCGCCTTCTCGTAAAGGTCGGCTCCCTTGACCCAGCGTTTCAGCGACGTGCCGCCGACGGCACAGGGCACCAATCCGATCGTGGCGTTCGGGTCGGCCTTGAGCATCTCCAGCGCGAACGAAATGCCCGGACCGACGCCCGGATCGATTCGCCCATCGCGGGAATGGAGCGGGTCCCGTGCGACCACCCACTGGCCGTCGCCGTCGAGCGCGAGGACGCGTGGGTCCTCCGCCTGCGAGCCGAGGCCGCGAGTGTCGCGGCCGACCATGTTCGATTGGCCCATGAGCAGGTAAATGTGGAAGTTCTCCTTCGCGGGCGGTGTGACGACCAGTGGCGCGGGCCTCGTTGACGGAGATGACGCGGGCTGGGTGGCGGGCGAATTCGCTTCCTCCGGCTCGGCCACGGCGAAGGCACCCGAGGTCATCGCCACGATCAACAGGGCCGCGCAGTTTCGAATTAATGCTCGCTTCATCCTTCGCAACGCCTCCTCGAGTGGGATAGACGACTTTGATGCCGTCCGATATCGGAACCGCCATGCTGGGTGTGTCACTCGCGGCGGTTCACGCCGTTCATGATCCGGACCCCAAACGTTATACCGTGCAAGGATCGCCAGGAGTGGTCGATTTGTGCAGTTGTGTTGCCGTTTCTCGCCCGTAACTCGTCCCCGATGGCCCGTCATCTGTCACCTGCATTCGTTCGGACTCGGGGACACACATGTTGTCGGGTGACAACGCGACGTGGTTGCACAAAGGGGCAATAGAACTGCCCAAGATGTCATTTCCGTCACCGTATTTCATGGTAATCTTCCCTCACTTCATGACGTCCGTTGCAGCCACGGGGTGAGGTCGGGGGGGCGGACCCCGATCAGGAAAAACTGCTTTTGCGGGGCGAAAACGGGGCGGCAAGGGAACCGAACGCGGCCGCGACCACACAAGATTGAATTGGTCTTGGATTATTGTATTGCAAACGGCCTCGAAACGCCGTGTGACACGATCGGAGTATCTTTCATGTCCCTTTCACGCGTTGCACAACTCGCCGGGGTGTCGGTCGCGACGGTCTCGCGGGTCCTCAACGGGAAGACCAACGTCGCCGCGGACACGGCCGACGCCGTCCGCCGGTGCATGCGTGAGTTGAACGTCGTTCCCAAGGCGCGGCGATCGAAGCGGCAGGACGCGGGCGCGCCGCCGCAGGTCGCGTTGATCGTCTTCCGGGAAAGCGGGAACTCCTCGACGTCGGCCTTTCAGGAACTGCTCGCCGGCGTGTCCGACGCGGCCAACGCGCACCCGCTGCGGTTGTCGGTCCACTTTTTCTCGCCCGACGAACCGCTCCCGGCGGCATTCCTCGACCGGTTGCCGCGGGGCCTGTTGTTGCACGGCGAACGGCCCTGCGAACGCGTCGCACGTCAACTGGCGGGCTTGCCGGCGGTCTGGCTGATGTCGAGTTCCGAGTCGCCCACCTGGGGCGACCAGGTCATGCCGGACGACACGCTCGTGGGCGAACTCGCCGCGCGACACCTGCTGGATCGGGGGCATCGGGAACTGGCGTTCCTCGGGAACTCGTCGGGTTGCCGCACGGCCGAGGTGCGTGCCTTGGCGTTCGCCGCCGTCGGCCGCGAGCGCGGTGCCCGCGTGCGGCTGCTCATGGACTACGGCGGTCTCGTCGACCGTCAGGTTCCGCCGGCGATCGAATCGTTACGGGCCATGGCGGGCTTAATGGCCGTGGACGCCTTGGGCGATCCGTCGCCGGGCGATGCGTCGCCGCGTCCGACAGGGCTGTTCGTGGCCGAAGACCGACTGCTGCCGGTTTTAGGCGCCCAGCTGATCCGCCGAGGGTTGACGGCCGGGCCGCGCCGCGAGGTGGAAATCGTCTCCTGCAACGACGCGGGCGCCTATCACACGGGGCCGTACCCGTCCTCCGCGACCGTCGACGTGCGGGCCGGATCCATCGGCCGCCGCGCCGTCGAACAGCTGATGTGGCGGATGCGATCCTTCGGCCCCTCGGTGCGCACCCGCCTGTTGGTCGAGCCCCGGCTCGTCCTCGCGCCAACGTCCGAAGCGATGCCTGCCGCGCGGAAGTCTGCCGAGCCGCCGTCAATCGACTCGAAGTCTGTCGACGCAACATCCATCGACACGAAACGCGTGAACGCGCGGCCCGTCGAGTCAGCGTCGGCCGACGGATGGAAAGGTCCACCGGCGGCCCCTCGGATCCGGCGGCTCGTGTCCGACGTCGCGTAAATGCGGACAGTTCGAACGCGAACCAGTTTTGAAACGAATTTCAAGTTTTGGCGGAGCACGTTGCTCATTTACCCAAGTCGGGCGGTCTCATCGACGTCCTCATATCACTTTCTGGAGAATCCCATGCGTCAATCGTTTCGTCATCGTCGGGCGGGCTTCACACTAGTCGAGTTGCTCGTGGTCATCGGCATCATCGCGCTCCTGATCTCCGTCTTGCTGCCGGCCCTCAGCAAGGCCCGCGAAAGCGCCAAGCGCGTCCAGTGCTCGGCGGCGCTACGTCAAATCGGCATCGCCACGCGCGCCTATGCCGTCGAAAACCGTGACGCGCTGCCGCCCATGACCTACGACGTGGGCCAGCGTACCTACGACATGAATGGCGGCACGGTGCCGTTCGACCGTTCGACCAATTGGCCGTACTGGGTCAACAATAAGACCGGCTCGGAAATCACCGACCCGCAGATCGGCGCGGGCATCGGGCGGCTGGTCATCACCAAGCACCTCAAGGGCGAATTCGAGAAGATGGTTCAGGACCCGGCCAGTTACGTGGGCGGCCAGAACTACCTGAACAACTACTGCTTCAACCCGCACCCGGCCGTCTTCACCGACGACCCGGCCGGCAACGGGCCGTACGTGTGGCAGCCGTGGTGGAAGACGCTGACGAAGCACGGCAAGGCCCCCAAGAATGCCGTCCGGGCGATCAACCCGTACTCCAGCGCCAAGGACGACAACTACCAGTACGGCGAACGTTCCTGGGCACTGGCGTCGTGCCCGCTCGTGCCCGCGGGATCGAGCAGCCCGGGGGTCGGGTACGCGCCGCACCAGCTCAAGGGCCAGTACGCCGTCAACCTCCTGCTCGCCGACGGCAGCGTCCAGCAGGCGATCATCCCGACGAACATCTTCGGCAACGGCGCCACGGGTTGGTCGAAGCTCCTCGACATCCTTACTTACGCCGAGATGAACGTCAGCGGCCGGGCCGGATCGAAACTCGTCGTCAACAGCGCCAACAAGGACGACTATGTCCCGGTCAACCCGCGTATCCGGTGAGAAACCACCTTTATGAGCCTACCGCCCTGAGGCTCTCATCAAGGATGTCCCGCGACGCCCTTCATTCGCGGGGCATCCTTGGATATTATTTGTCTTCGTACCCGAAACCTCTTCCGTCTAGCTCCGGTACCGCGGAGACGGCCGATCGAAGTCGGTCGGTAACGGCAGGTTTGGCTGTCGATCGTTCAGCAATCGACGCTTTCCCACGGAGATCTCATGTCGGAATCACTCCCTCCACAACGCAACTCGAACCGTTGGATCCTCTACGTCATCGTCGTGGTAGCCGTCGGACTACTGCTCGCGGCCGTTATTGCCCGGCGCACCGGCAGCGGCGAGCTACCGAAAGAGCCGCGAAAAGTGGTGAAGATCGCGCTCGTGCCCGCCGCGGGCGGGACGTTCTGGGATCTGGCGATCCAAGGCGCGAAAGACGCCGGGGCCGGCTACGACGCCGAGGTGACCGTCTTTACACCGTCGGGCGACAAGGCCTGGCAGAATAGCGCGTTCGAAGAACTGCAGAACAAGAAGTTCGACGGCGTGGCGGTCAGCCCGAACGATCCCGCCAGCCAGTCCAGCGTGCTCGCGAAGATCGCGTCCACGACGAACATGGTGACGATCGACTCCGACGCCCAGGGGTCCAACCGCCTGTGCTTCATCGGCATCGATAATTACGGGGTCGGGCGCACCTGTGCGAAGTACATCACTCAAGCCATTCCGGGCGGGGGCGAAGTGGTCCTCGCCGTCGGCAGTCTCGACAAGGAAAACGGCCGACTGCGCCGTCAAGGCATCATCGACGAACTGCTCGGCCGCCCGTTCGATCGAAACGCGAAGTCGGACCCGGCCGACGTCGCCTTGAAGGGGGACAAGTATTCGATTGTCACGACCCTTGTAGACGGCTTCGATCACGACAAGGCCGAGCAGATGGCCGGCGAGGCGATCGCCAAGTACCCGAACGTGAAGTGCATGGTGGGCTTGTTCAGCTATAACACGCCCGCCATCCTCAAGGCACTCGAGAAGGCCGGAAAGGTCGACAAGATCCAAGTGGTCGGCTTCGACGCGGACGATGTGACGCTGAAGAACATCGAGGACGGTCACGTCTTCGCGACGATGGTGCAGGACCCCTACGTCTTCGGCGCGGAGGCCGTGCGGCTGCTGGCCGACGCTTCCCGGGGCGAGAATAAATTCGTGCCCCAGTCGCGGCAACGCCTGCTCGGATGCGACCCGGTGACCAAGAGCGACATGCCGCGATTCCGTGCGGAGCGTGCCGACAAGCTGGGGGACCCGCAGGCCCCTCAAACGGTTTCACCCGCGGGCAAGACCTGAAGCGGGTTCCCGTCTCCCTCGTTCGATGGTCCGTGAAATCCATATTGCTCCGCGATGGACTTTCCGTCGCGGAGCATTTCACTTCTCTGATAAATCCGTTCGGCAACGGCCGCGGCCCGCCGACGCCGTCGCGCCGCTGGCCATCACGTAACTGAAACGGTGCCCCTTCTCCAAAATCATAGAGGTGTTCGCCGGACTCGGATATTTAATAAACGGCGACGGACAGTACGAAAGGATTGACGCGTATGGAGAAGAGGCGACGGATCCTGTTGGCGATGGAACTGGGCGAGGTCACCGTCGAGCGACGGGCCGGCATCGCCGAGTACGCCCGCGAAGCCGGCTGGATCCTCGAGTCCCGCTTCGCCGCGTTCCTGTTCCAGGGCCAACAGGAGGAGTACCTCGCGTCGATTAAAATTGACGGGATTCTTTCAATGGCCTTCCGAGGTACGCCGGAAATCCAACGGATCGCCGCGTCGGCGAAGGTCCCCGTCGTCGATCTATGGCACGACGCCCCGGACCTGGCCGTCCCGCGCGTCCTCTTAGACCACAAGGCGGCGGGCCGGATGGCGGCGGACCACTTGCTGGACCTCGGGCTCAAACGGCTCCTCTTTTACTCGCACACGGTCGATCGACGAGTCGCGAGCATCCGCCGGGACGGCTTCCGGGAGGCGGCGATCGCACGCGGCGTCGAGATCGACGAACTGTGGTGGGACAGTCACGCCCGCATACCCGACGGCTTGGGCAGGGTCGGGTGGCTCGCCGGCTGTCTGGCGGCGTTCGAGCGCCCGCTCGGCGTCATGGCGGTGAACGACGCCGTCGCGTGCGACGTCACCGACGCCGCCGAGTACGCGGACCTGCGCGTCCCCGAAGACGTCGCCGTCGTCGGCGTGGACAACGACCCGATCCACGCGGAACTGGGCCGGGTCCCGCTCACCAGCGTCGACGTGGCGCGGCGACGCGTGGGCTACGAGGCCGCCGCCCTCCTGGACCGGATGATCGACGGCCACGAGCCGCCACCCAGCCCGATCCTGATCGCGCCGGCGACGGTCGTGACGCGTCGCTCCACGGAAGTGATCGCGGTGGCGGACACGGAGGTGAACGCGGCCGCGCGTTTCATCCGCGCGCACTTCCGCGAGCCGATCACCGTGACCGAGGTGGTCGCGAATTCGCTCCTCTCACGACGACGGCTGCACGACCGCTTCCAGGTGGCGATCGGGCACGGGATCGGCGAGGAAATCACCCGCCAGCGAATCAACTTCGCCAAGCACCTGCTCACGCAGACCGACCACAAGATCTCTTCGATCGCCACCATGGCCGGCTTCGGCGGCGTGCAGCGGATGAGCAAGGTCTTCCGACGCGAACTGCAACTCACTCCGCAAGACTATCGACAAATGTACCGCCCGGCGACGGAACGCTAACGAGCGAGCCACCCTCGCGTTTCGAACGCGGGCGGCCGCACGCTCGGCGACAACCATCGCAAACCTCCGACCCACGGCTCGACGCGAATGCAAGTTCACCAACGTCAGAGCCACGTTCTCCGCGCGCCGCGAGCCTGCAGTGACGAATCCGATCGGTCGGGTTGTTGCGAGGGATTGCCTCAGGTAATCCCTCGTCGAAGTCCACGGTTCAGTGGGCGTCGGCTCGTGACGCAATCCTTCCTCGTGGCGTGTCCGAGAAGTTAGGCGGGCGGTGCCGCCAACGCTCCGATCATCGGATGCGAAGAGGACGGCGACAAGGAAGACGAGTTCTGCAAGGAAGTTTGACGTCCGAGCCAAAACGGCATTTGCCGTTCACGCTCTGGTTTCGGGGCCGCACTTCCCGACGCGTGAAGGTACGCAAATCTTGCGTTTGACGTGATTTATAAGGATTGCAGCCAGCAGGAGTCGAACCTGCAACCCTCAGCTCCGTAGGCTGATGCTCTATCCAATTGAGCTATGGCTGCTCTCTACGATCTAAAGTCGGCGACGGGGGCGTCAACCGTTCCGTCAACCGGGTCGGATATCGTATTCCACGGCCCCGGCGTGTCAAGCCACCCCACCCAACATCGGCGAAACGCGGAACACGGATCGACAAGAAGTATGGGAGCCGCAGATGAACGCAGATACACGCAGATGAGTGAGGAGAAGATTAGCCATCGATGGGGCACCGATGCACACCGAGAAAACAAAAACAGATGGTCTTGTCTGATCGGTGTGAATCCGCGTTCATCGGTGGCGAACTGTTTCTTCTCTTATCCGCGTTCATCCGCGTGCATCTGCGGCCCCATTTCTTATCCGTGTCGATTCGTGTTCCCGTCTTCGCGATCGCCTCATGCTTACGCGGCGGCGGTCGTCTTCACGCCCAGCAACTTGGCCATCGCTTCGCCGATGGTCGCGGGACTCTCGGCCACCGTGATGCCCGCCGCGGTAAGGGCCTTGGTCTTGGCTTCGGCGGTGTCGTCGCCGCCGCTGATGATCGCGCCGGCGTGGCCCATGCGCTTGCCGGGGGGCGCGGTGCGGCCGGCGATGAACGCCACCACCGGCTTCTTCACGTTCGCCTTGATGTAGGCGGCGGCGTTGGTCTCGTCGCTGCCGCCGATCTCGCCGATCATCACGATCGCGTCGGTCTCGGGGTCGTTGTTGAACAGGTCCAGGCACTCGATGAAGTTGATCCCCTTCACCGGGTCGCCGCCGATGCCCACGGCCGTGGTCTGGCCGATGCCGCGGGTCGCGCACTGCCACACGGCCTCGTACGTCAGCGTGCCGCTGCGGCTGATGATGCCGACCGCCTTGCCCGACTTCGCGTCCTTCCGCGCGAGGTGGATGTACCCGGGCATGATGCCGATCTTGCACTCGCCGGGCGTGATCACGCCGGGGCAGTTCGGGCCGATCAGCGTGCTCTTGGGTTTGTCCTTCAGGTACGACTTCACCTTCACCATGTCGAGCACCGGGATGCCCTCGGTGATCGCGACGATCGTCTTGATCCCCGCGTCGGCCGCCTCCATGATCGCGTCGCCCGCGAACGGCGGGGGGACGAAGATCATCGTCGCGTCGGCCCCGGTCGCGTCGACCGCCTGGCGCACCGTGTCGAACACGGGCAGGCCGTTCGCGTCCTTGGTGCCGCCCTTGCCGGGGGTCACGCCGCCGACCATTTTCGTGCCGTAGTCCAGACATCCTTTCGTGTGAAACGCCCCGGCCGAGCCGGTGATGCCCTGACAGATCACTTTGGTGTTCTTGTTGACGAGGATGCTCATAGGGGCAGTAGCATACCGACCCGATCGGCGCAAGGGAATCTCCCCCGCGAAGGACGCGAGTGGCCGGTGGTCAGCCGCCGGTGGTCAGTCGGAAAAGTAGGGACCCGGGTTTCCGCGTCCACTTACCTTCTATTGACACTCGCTCTGATTCCTCCCCCCGCACATCGTCTCCCGCAGCACTGTGAATCGTCACCAACGTCGATCCTTTCGCGGTGGGTTCGTTCCGCACATTTATCGCGCTGTCGTCCCCCAACCGAAGGCGGGACTGCGTCCGCGCCGCTACGCGAGAGTCGCAACCGTCTTCCGCGTAGCGGCGCGGACGCAGTCCCGCCTCTTCCCACAAACGCTCGACGCGGTGGGTTCGTTCCGCGCGACCGCGTCGCCGTCCGATCGACACCGATCGACCGGCGAACGTGCCGTAACTCTCGCGCTGCGCGCGGTGGGTTCGTTTTACACGCTGAATCGTTCTCACCGGTCCCCCCGGCGACAGACAGCCCAGTTTGGAGTCCGTCCCGCACATCGGCGCCGTCGACCGAATCCCCACCACCGGGTACGACCGCATCGGACGCGTTGGGTTCGTTCCGCGCATCTCGCATCCGCTCCATACGACCAAGTGATCGCGACCGCGTCGACGGTAATGTGCTCCGGTTCGTCCTCGGCAAAGCCCACGGGTCCCCCGTGGGTCCGACCGCTTCCTCCGCGCAACCGAATGCGACGTTTTGCGACGCGGCGCAACCGAATGAGACCTCTCGTGACGGCGGTGGGTTCGTTCCGCACATTCGCACCGCCGAGATGCAACCGGGTGCAACCAACAGCCCAGATTGAAGTTCGTTCCGCACACCGACGCATTCGCGCTCCCCGGACCCCGGGTCATTGACCCGGGGCCAAATGGGTTCGTTTCGCATATCGGTCTGCACACATCGATTTGCACATCGTCACGGTTTCTTCATTTAGAGCGTTTTTCGGCTTGATGCACACAATTCTCAGCCGCTCACGCGATCGGACGCCCCAAGATGAACGCGGAGACACGGAGACGCCAAGACACAGAGAAGAAAAGTGAAAAGAGGAGAAGAAATCAGTTCCGCGAAGGGCACGAAGGTTTTCGTGTCTCCTCCGCGTCTCCGCGTCTTTGCGTTCATCCTCCCGTGCGACGCGCCGTGAGGCTCACCGCACCGGTGTGCACCCACTCGGAATCCGAACGTGTTCAGACATTCCACGACTTACTTCTCCTTTCAGCCGCTCCGCTTGCGGAGCGCGTCCAAGTGCTCGGACGCGACCTGACGCGCTGGGATGAACCCTCCGGCTATTGAGAGTCAGAAAAACCGTGTCCGCTTTCGTTCGAGCTCGTCGAAAAATAGCTCGAATTCTCCGTATTTCACGATCGAACTATAGCGAAAGTAAGAGGACACGGTTTTTCTGACTCTCAATAAATGAATCCTTCCCAACGCGATGGTCGCGGAATCGTCGGGTTCGTTTCGCACATCGTTACTTGCCGTCGACCGTCTCCTAATGATTTCAGGATTTCGAATTCAGATTCAGGATTCACTGCCCTGATCTCGTCCGATCCGACTCGCCGCTTAACCGCATCCCGGCGGACGTCCGGAGCGCGCCTCGTGGGTCGAGTGAACCCGGAAGTCCCGGACGTCGTTCCGCCGCGCTGGTCACGATCCGTCGCTCAACTTGTTCTGCTCGGCGGTCAGAGCGCTGTAGTAATTCGGCTTATTCGGGTGCGACTGTATCAGGATGAAGTTCAGGATGAAGTTGCTATGGCTGTTGTCGCCCTCGAGTTTAAGCGGGTGCTTATGGTGGATTTGGTATGAAATGGGGACGCACCTGCGTCCCCGTTTCATTCTTTATTTGTCGAGGTCTGTCGCCGGTTGTGTCGTCGACAACGTCGTTGTGGCGGGGCGTCGCATCGCCGGATCCCAATAGGGGCGGGTGGCTTCCACCGTCGCTTGGAAGCTCAGATTTAACCAATAGCCGCGCATGTTTGGATGCGAGCGGATCTCGATGTAGAGCTTGGTCTTGTCGTCTAGCATCATCGTCGTGACGGCCGGTGGAATGCCGGGCAGGCGTTCCTCCCGTTTCCACCGTTCCAAGTTCGCGCGGACCTCCGCCGTCGGATTCAAGCCCATTTCCTTAAGGACACCTTCGGCGACCACGGGCCACTCCGTGAATGGGCGCACGTCGGGTACGGGTCGGACGTTCACGCCAGTGATTACCCCGTCGGTGAAATCCATGATTACGATTTCGCGGGAGACGAAGCTGTACGACCGACCGCTCGGCAACTTGACCGTGAGACGACACGGCTTCTGCACTGCGGACGCGCTGATAGGCTTGCCGTCGGGCCGCAGGGGCCACTCGACGCCCTCGACCGCGGCGAGCGGCCCGAGGAGGGTCACGCTCACCTCGGGCAGATCTTCGCCCGCGCGAACTTGGTGTTGACCATGTGACGTGTTCGCTACCAAAGACTGCCAAGCAAGAAAGCTAACGACGAGCACTCCAAACCGTTGATCGCACAAACGTCGTCCCTCATCGCCCATGGGGGTCTCCTAGCAGTTCGTTGATGTTGACATTATTGTGTGCTTCCGCCCACGCTCGCCATGCGGGCAGTTGTTTGCTGTCGATCCAAAACCAGCGGTCCGCGAAATTGGCCAAGTTGCCATTAGGCCGCACGACTTCGGGCACGGATTGAATGCCCCATGCTTGAACTCCCCACATCGTAGGCACACCGCCACTGTCACACGAAAGCCCTCCGGCCGCATAACGGATCAGCAATCAGCGGCCGGCCGGGCACCGAACCGCGCTGGAATCATGAGGGCCGTTCCGCCCGGCCAGTTCATTGCAGTACGTGTCATCCCGCAGACGGATCGCCGCCAAGTCAACGCCGGCGGCGCTCGTCAAAAACGCCTACCTTCTCGGCTCATACCGCATCGCCACGGCTCCCGAGCCGAACTCCAGCCGGCTGACGAGCTTCAAGTCCAGAGGCTTCGATAGCCCGGCGAACAACGTCGGCCCGTGGCCCGCCAGCCTGGGGTGCACGACTAATTCGTACTCGTCGATCAATCCGAGTTCCGCGAGCGCCAGCGGGAGCTTCACGGCGGCGCGACATGCTTCTGAAAGTCGTCACCCACGACGTGATGATCTTCAGAAAGAGGGTCGAGACAGAGCAGGACGTAGCTCTTTTTCGTTCCTGCCGCGAGAATAGCCGCGTTCCCTTCAATCTCTCCTGAAATCTGAAAGATCAGGTTGTTCGGGCGACATAACTCAATGTGCCGCCGCCACTCCATCGGATTATGCCACCGGTCCAGCGCGCGGCTCATGAAGGTCGAGACGAAGTTCCGGTGTTCGTTTTTTCTGTCCGGGCCTTCGACGGCTTAAGGCAGACGATTGCGACGATGAGACCGACGCAAATCGCTGTAACCTTGCCCATCCACCAACTGGTGGCGAACTCACCCGTCGGGACGCCGCGTACGAGCGGCTGAACGAGATGGGCCACCATCCAAATGATGGCAAGCACGCCGAAAACGATCTTGAGTGGTTTCATATGCGGACGATAAAGGTCGCATCACTCGTGATCAACCTGACCGTCGATGCAACGGAGTATCCGCCTGGCTGGGCCAAAATTGCCACAGAAAAAGGGGTCAGCAAAAGGGGAAGTCATTGTTGAACCCATCGAAGACTCCCGACCCCACCCCCTTTGACCCATTCATGGTCAGCCCTCAGCCGACGGCGACATTCTTAAGCACTTCTAAAGCGGCATGCCAATCCCAGTAGCGCAAGACCCACGGCAAAGGAGACCGCGATGATATTGCCGTGCGTCCTTGCACTATCCGACATCAAAAGGAAAGTGCCACCCAGCATCGCGAAGATGCCAGAGACGGCGGCTAGATTACGGAGGTTCGGACCCACCGGCGCGTTGCGTTTTGGCGGGTTCAATGGATTGCCCAAACCGGTTCGGCCTGCCGCGTCGGATTTCGTGAAGTGGTCGGCTCGCGATCCCATGCACTAACAGTGGCACACGTCGTGCGATCGGTCAATCGTATTTCAGTCATTCATCAAGCACGTGTCCGCATCGCGCCGACTGCTCGTTCTTCGACGCAACAAGCGGATGAATAGGGGTCGCTTTTGATGCTCTCGGCCGCTAGCAATCCTGTGCTGTCACGAACGCTGGCCGCCGCTCGGCCGCGGGGCGGGCGCAACGGGGGCGGCGGACAAAATCGGGAAATGGGCGCGATTCTCGAGCGCGGGTTCACGATTCGCGCGTCGCGCTGCGCGGGCCGAGCCGTTCGCGCGCAACGGGGCCGTAGATAGGGAGGGCGATCGGCCCTTCCGGACGCGGCGGTGCGCGTCGGCTCATTGACAATCGGGACGGACGGCTCGACGGGTCGCACGCGGGACTCGCTTTGACGCGGTTAGGCCTACCGTGTGCCCGGTTTGGCCCACTTCGGCCCACTTTGGCCCGGTCGAGCGGTGAGGTCGGCTTCGGCGTAAGCATTGGCCCTCGCGCGAGTTCGGCGGCGGCCGGTCACGAGAGAAGGGGTCGCCAGTGATTGTTTGAATCATCACTCGTAACGCAGGCGTTGAGGATGCGGCGAAAGGGTGTCATGGGGAGCAAGGTTGCACCACGGCGAGGGCGGACGATCAAGACCTCACTTGGGAAGTGAAGATTGCAGGAGTGTGATGAACAAGTCTTTACGAGGCGGCGGATCGAAGTCGGCGGGCGGGGCGGAGCCAGTTGGAGGGCTTGTGGAGGCCCTTGGAGCGGCCGAGCATGATGAGGATCAGGAGCAGGGCGTAGACGACCAGGCGGTTGTCGGCGACCCACTGGGCGGCGTCCTTCAGGAACGCGGGGGTCCAGGCGGGCATGAGGGTGCTCGTGTTGCGGAGGACTTCGGGGAGGGCGGTCAGGACGACCGCGGCGACGGCGGCGCCCCAGATGCTGCCGAGGCCGCCGAGCGTGACCATGACGACGATCTCGATCGAGCGGTTGAGGTCGAAGCTGCGGGTGTTGAGGTAGCCGTCGTAGTGGGCGTAGAGCGCGCCGGCGACGCCGGCGAAGAACGCGCCGACGACGAAGGCGAGGACCTTGTAGCGGGTGGTGTTGATGCCGCAGGCGCTCGCGGCGATCTCGTCCTCGCGCACGGCGGCGATGGCGCGGCCGATCGGGCTGTGGGCGATCCGCCAGACCGCGAGCATGGTGATGGCCGCGGTGCCGAAGACCCAGGGGTAAAGGAAGTAGCCGACGATCGGCGGGGTCTCGGCGGGGTCGGGCTCCATGCGGTAGACCGGCACCTGCAGGCCGGTCGCGGCGCCGAGCGGCTGGCTGGTGACGATCGCGACGAGGATGATCTGCGCGAACCCGAGCGTGGCGATGGCGAGGTAGTCGCCGCGGAGTCGCAACGACGGGAGGCCGACGACGAGCCCCGCGACGGCGGCCATGATCCCGCCGCCGAGCAGGGCGACGGCGAACGTGATCGGCTTCCGGTACGCCGCCGGGAGTGCGTTCGAGATCGACAGGGACGCGGCCGCGCCGTGCGTGTTGATCCACTCGAACAACGCGATCATCAGCCCGACGAAGTGCGTGAAGGGGTGGACGATCGACGGGTCGTTCGCCCGGTCGGCCCGCGAGACGTCGACGACGAACCAGAGCACGAGGAGCGTCGCGAGGATCGTCGGAACGCGACGGTGAAATTTTCGCGAGCGGTTCACCAGCCATCGCAACACCCACCCTGTTGCGGCCACGACGCCGAGCGCGATCAGCAGGCTCGCGAAGTAGAGCAGCACCGCGGCGGGGTTGTGGAACTCGGCGGCGGGGTCGACGGCGTCGGCGTCGCTGTGGATGCCGCCGAAGGTCTTCGTCGCGTAGCCCGCCAAGTAAGCGCCGACCGCCATGAACCCGGCGTGGCCGAGGCTGAACTGGCCGCTGACGCCGTTGATGAGCTGCAGGCTCACCGCGAGGATGACGTTGATACCGATCAGCAGGACGACGCGCATCACGTAGGGGCCGGGGAAATCGTCGCGGCCGGAGAACTCGTAGTGGCGGAAGAGGAACGTGAGCGCGACGATCAACGCCGGCCACCAGAGGTTCGACAGGAGCGCGATCGTGCCGGGTCCACAGCGCGTGTGCAACGAGGTGACGGCGGTGGACGACGCCGAGACCATGCCCGCACCGGCGTCGTGGCTGACCGAAGCCGGTGTGGCCGACGGGGTTTCCGTAGATGGGTCAGACCTTTTCGATGACATTTTTGCCGAGGAGTCCGGACGGTTTGACGAGGAGCACGCCGATCAGGATCACGAACGCGACGCCCTCGGCGTACTGCGAGCCCTGCGGGAAGTAGCCTTTGACGAGCGCTTCGGTCAGGCCGAGGAGGATGCCGCCGGCGACGGCGCCGGCGATGTTGCCGATGCCCCCGAGCACGGCGGCGACGAACGCCTTGAGGCCCATCATGAGGCCCATGAGCGGGTCGACGCGGGGCGTGCGGAGCGCGATCAGCACGCCCGCCGCCGCCGCCAGCACGGAGCCGAGGATGAACGTGAAGCTGACGATGCGGTTGATGTTGATCCCCATCAGCGACGCGGTGTCGAAGCGGAACGAGACGGCGCGCAGCGCCAGGCCCGTGCGGGTGTAGAGGACGATGTAGGTCAGGCCGATCATCAGAGCGATCGTCGCGAAGATGATGATCGCGTCGGCGGTGCCGACGGTGACGCCCCAGCGGTTGAACAACAGCGGGTTGGTCTCGAGGCCGGGGATGAGGTCGGGGAAGCGCTGCGGGTCGACGCCGAAGACTTTCTGCCCGCCGTTCATGAGGAACAGCGACACGCCGATCGCGGTGATGAGCGACGTGATGCGCGGCTGGTTGCGGAGCGGCCGGTAGGCGAGCAGCTCGATGACGAATCCGAGGCAGCCGCAGATCGTCATGGAGGAAATCAGCACGGTCGCGAAGCCGACCCACGACGGGATGCCCACGGCCGCGACGATCTTCGTCGAAATCTGTGCAACGCCCGTGGCGACGGTCGCGGCGAGCAGCGTCTGCCCGACGATGACGAACCAGGACGGGCTCGATCGTCTCGCCGCGCGAAGGATGCCGAACGCGACGAGCCACGCGGCCAGCCATACGATCGGCTGCGCCCACCACGGCACCCGGCCCAACGCGAACTGGTTCGACCCGACGTAGTACCCCATCATCGCGCCGACCATGTAGACGTCGCCGTGCGCGAAGTTGATCAGCCGCAATACCCCGTACACCATCGTGTACCCGACCGCGATCAGCGCGTATAGAGCCCCGGTCGACAGGCCGTTGATGAGTTGCTGGATGAACTGCTGCATGGGGACCGTTGCTGGTTGCTAGTTGCTGGTTGCTTGTGAAGACGAGGCGACTGCATCCACTAGCAACCAGCAACTAGCAACCAGCAACTTCTTCATGGATTGATATTCGTGACGAACGCGAACTTCCCGTCCTTGATCTGGACGACGACGGCGGGCTTTGAGGCGTTGCGGTCCTTGTCGATGGTGATCTTGCCGCTGACGCCGGGGAAGTCTTTCGTCGTCGCCAGCGCGTCGCGGATCGCCTTGCCGTCGGTGCCGCCGGCACGCTTGATCGCGTCGGCCATGATGCCCATCGCCTCGTAGCCGAGGACGGCCATGGCGTCGGGGGTCTTGCCGTTGTACTTGGCCTTGTAGGCGGCGATGAACTTCTGCACCTCCGGCCGCTGGTCGTCGGCGGCGTAGTGGTTGGAGAAGTAGCACCCCTCGACCGACTGCCCGCCGATCTCCGTGGTCTTGTCGCTGTCCCACCCGTCGCCGCCCATGAGCGGCACGGTGATGCCGAGCTCGCGCGCCTGCCGCGCGATCAGGCCGACGTCCTGGTAGTAGCCGGGGACGTAAATGCCGTCGGGGTTCTGCGCCTTGATCTTGGTGAGCTGGGCTTTGAAGTCGGGGTCGCCCTCGCCGTAGCTTTCGTCGGAGACGATTTCGCCACCGTTTTTCTTGACCGCATCGATGAAGAATTCACGCAGGCCCACGCTGTAGTCGTTCTTCACGTCGTACAGCACGCCGAGCCGCTTGAGCTTGAGGTTGTTCATGGCGAAGTTCGCCATGACCGTGCCCTGGAACGGGTCGATGAAGCAGGCGCGGAAGACGTAGCTGCCGACCTTGGTGACCTTGGGGTTGGTCGACCCGGGCGAGAGCATGGGGATCTTCGCCCGCTGCGCCACCGGCGCCGCGGCGATCGACCGGCTCGACGCGATCTCGCCGATCAGCGCGACCACGCGGTTCTGGTTGATCAGCTTCTGGACGGTGGTGACGGCTTCTTCCGTTTTCGATTGGTCGTCTTCGGTGATGAGCTTGAGCTTCTTCCCGAGCACGCCGCCGGCCGCGTTGATCTCATCGAGGGCGAGCCTCGCGCCTTCGTCGGAACTGACGCCGAACGTGGCCGTCGCCCCGGTCATCGAGGCGAACTCGCCGATCACGATCTCCTCCTGCGCCCGGGCGGGCGAGACGACGACGACGAACGCCACGCAGAGGCAAGCGATCAGGCCGCCGAGCAGCGACCTGCGTGAGAGCGATGGCGAAGGACGCGATGCGGTGCGCATGCGGGTGTCTCCAAACGATTGAATTGTCGGCCCGTGCGTGGGCAATTTCGGTTCATCCGAACGCGGTTGGTTCGAATGTAGCCGTCCGCTCCGGCCGCGGCAAGCCGCGAGTGGTCCGGCGCGCATCGAATCCGGGCTTTCGTCAATTCGGAAATGAACGGCCGCGCCGGAGTTTCGATTCCGGTCACGCGTCACCGCCTTACGAATAATAGGACGGCTGCGATTCAGTACGGATGGGACCCGGCGGAGAAAACTCGCGCGCGCGTGCCGATTCGTATGATTTCTGACCACTTTCGGATTACCGATTCACCGGCCGACGTCTTCCGGCGTGTTCACGTTCGCGGTCACGCCCGGCGAATCGCATTCCACGAGTACGACCCGCTCGGGATTCTCGCGGGCCAATCGATTCAACCCCGCGTCGCACGACCCGGAAAGGACGAACTCGGCCATCGACGCCGGGAAGACGATCGGATGGCCGCGCTTTCCGTTCCGCGCGCCGACGCAGATCCGGCTCCGGTCCGCATCGAACGCTTCGAGACACCGGCGCACGTCGGCGGGTGCGAGGCCCGCCGCGTCGCACGGGCAGACGAGGAACCCGCCGATCATCGTCTTCCGCAGTTCCTCCCACGTCCGCAGCCCGAGCCGAACCGAGTCGATCATCTCGGCCAGTGGATCGTCGTTAAAGACGACGCGTGCGTCGGCGACGAATTCCGAAAGGTGCGGCCGCAGCGATCCGTTCAGCACTAGCAGCACGTCGGTAACGCCGGCCCCGCGGATCGCGTCGAGCACGCCGCGCAGCATCGGCTTTCCGTCGCCGGCGTCGGCGAGTTGTTTGATCCCGCCGAACCGACGCGAGTGGCCCGCCGCCGGAATGATCGCGGCGACGTTCATTCGTTTCATTTCATCCATCACCGAGGGGTCCAAAACGGTAACGTGTTCCTTCGAGAGGCTGCCCTATTCCGTGGCTTATCATAGTCGCCCGTACGAGCCCTCATGTCATACACGCCCGATACGACTATGCTCGGCGACGTTTCAGGTCTCGCGCAAAGTGTGGACGTGCGCGACCGTTCCAAGGATTGCGGAAGGTAGAAAAACGAACGAGGGGGTCGAACCCTCGATATTGACGTTGGGAATTTGCTCCGAACACACGCCAAAAAGCGCGAAAACGCCCGAAATTTCAGTCATACTGGATGGCGCGATCCCGCCACGAGTACGACGCTTTCGTGACACCATTATTGACGCTAAGGCCAGTCCGCTGACAGCCGTGTCCGTGTGACCCGGCAGAGACAGGGATTGCGGCTTACGCGGCGAGACTCTGTTGCCCTGCCTGGCCTTATCCCCGGCCTGCGACGGGGGAGGTCGTCGGCTTCTTTTTCGCGCTGCGAATGTCGGAGTCATAATGCGAGCCCACATCCGGGTAAATCTCCGTCATCAGCTCGAGCGTCTTTTTGTAGAGCTCCGTCGTCGAGTGGTTGACGTAGAGGTTTACGACGAAGTCCTCGCGACGATCGAAGGAGGTGTCGGACGTGGATTTCATGTACTCCTTCCCGCCGGCGGCACCGATCGCCCCCTGCTGCCTGATGAGGGTGTCGGCGGTGCTGGAGACCAAGCCAGTGAAGTCGACGACGCCGATCGCCTCGGAGGCGGCGAAACCGGCCACGCCGGCAGCGAACCGGCTCGAGTGAACACCCTTGTCCGCCCACGGAGCCAGCGTGCCGTTGGCGAGATATGGGTTGAGGAATTTTCCCGAATTGCCCCGCATCGGCGTCGGGCTTACGAGCGTCTCCGGCTTGGGCAAGGCGCAGCCCGTCGTCAGACCTATGGCTGCGCAAGTCACGACCAGTCGACCTGCGAACGAGAAGAGCAACGCACGTAAGTGACAGCGCGGGTGGGGGCGTGAATCACGCATGGTATTTTGTCCGGGGAACGAGAAGTGGAGCAGCGCACCGGGAAGGTCGCCGCAAAAGTATGCTATCCCTTCCGGGCCGCCATGACCACCCCGAATGGCTCATGGACGACGATTGTCCCGCCGGCATGCTGCGTCATGCGACCCGCCTCGCGGGGGCGATCGATCACGCCGCCAAACTCGCGGAGCCGCCTTGAGCCCGACGAGATGCTCGCTCCGCCATCTTCCACATCGCGTTCGCCCGCAACTTCTACAGGTCGGAGCAGTTGCGACGGTTCGAACGGTGTGGCGACGTTGCCGGCGGCGTCCGCAGGTCCGGGTCGGTGCAGTACGTAAGAGCATGCCATGTGCCCGCCGCGAAGCCTGAATAGGGCCGTCGACGACCGGAGGCGAGCACGTCACCCTTGGATGCGTGGAAAACAAAAACCCGAAGCAAAGCGTCGCGCGTCACCGGCAGCCCCCGCAGATCGACCCACTCGAATCGCGCAGGCTGTTCGCCTCCATCAGTCCCGTTTCCGTGGACGCCTTCACCGGCCTCCGCACCGTCACCGTGACCGGCGACAGCGTCGCGGAAAACTGGACCATCAATCACAACGGCAACGGCCGCGTTCAGATCACCGGCCCGGTTTCCGCCACACGCAACAACGTCCAGCAACTCAACGTCCGAACCAACGGCAACACCGACACCGTCACGTACAACCTCAACGGGAACCTCGTCGCCGGATTTAATCTCGACGTCGACACCGGCGACGACGGCCTCTTGAACATCGTCGGCACCGACGACCGGTTCACGGCCAACCTCAAAGGCAACCTCAACCGCAGCCTGAAGATCAACGTGCAGACCCGAAGTAATCTCGACCGCATCGTCGTCAAGGCGAACCGCAGCACGCTCGCCGCCGGCGTCCGCATCGCCAGCGGGAGGACCTTGGACCTGAACCTCCAGGCCGGCGACCAGGGCGACACCATCGACGTCAGCTACCAAGGCGACATGGACGGGAAGTTGAAAATCGCGGCGCTCGGCGACGGCGGGGGCGGCGTATTCAACGGCGGCGACATCATCAACGCCACCGTCATCATGGACAACGGTTCCGGCCACATCACCGGCCAAGGCGGGATCGGGACCCTCGACATGAAGCTGGAGGGGAACGGCGGCACCGATAGGTTCTCCGCCCTCGTCGCCGATCATTCCGGCGGCAACGTCAACATCGCCCAGGCGCTGGTGACGTCCGGCGCGGGCCTGGGATCCACGGTGTTCGTTCCCCAGGACAAGGTGACCCACACGGCCAACGTGGACGTCCAGGGATTCCAGCCCGACGATGAGTTCGACACGATCGTCGCCGCACCCTAGTTCGTCAATCGCACGATCACGTCGCGGGTCGCCCGCGCGGGTCGCGCGCCACGCTCGCCGGCGTCGTCACCGAGCCCGACGGCTTCCAGCGTGATTTTCGTTCGAAGCGGGCGAACAGGGCGAATCCTTGGTACAGCCCTTTTTGATGTCGCAAATGCCGATCGGATTGATTAACGGCCGTATTATTGGCAAGGTTTAGGATCGGTTCATCGCCGTTTCCGCGAGCCTTCTGGCGCGTTCGAGGTACTGCCGCATTTGCAGGCGTTCCTCATCGAATTCGCTCAAGTCGAAGAAAGCATTGAGCGACCTTGACCTCGCCCGCAACGCCTCAGACTTTTCCACCAACTCCGCGCTCGTGGGGCTGTGGGGCTGTGGGGCTGTGGGGCTGTGGGGCTGTGGGGCTGTGGGGCTGTTCCGGCACCATCGGATCACTGTGACAAGTCCCACGCCCGTAGTCAAAGGTAATCGCGTGGGGCGTTCCCTCCGACCGATCCGACCTTCTCCACTGTGTCCGCCAGAAGATGTCCGTCACCGGCCGGTCCGTTCACTGAACCGTTGGACCGCTCGCTCCTCATCATGTTCGGTGAACGTGTAGCTGTCGGACATGACACGCCAACGACCGTCCTGACAGACCGACAATCGTTTCCTTCGCGGTCGTGACACAGTGTTTGAACTTGGGCCGCGCTCCTTGAGATCGTGTTCATCCCAAGACAGGACCGAGAAGTGATCCGGTTGTCGGCGAATTGTTGGCGGAATAATTGGCAGAAGTGTTGTGATCTGAAAGCGGGCGAAGGGGGTCGAACCCTCGACATTGACGTTGGGAACGTCACGCTCTACCAACTGAGCTACGCCCGCACGGCAGGTATCCTAACGGCGGGGGCATGGCGGTCAAGTCTATTATGGACGTCGTGACGTGCCGGGAGCCACCGGCCACGCGCCACGCGTGCCGGTTATTCGGATCGCAGCGGTCCGTGCGGTTTTGCAGGTCGGCCTTCACGGCTTTTGACGTGTCGCGCGTCTTACCTACGATGGGGCACGCGTATTGAAATCCGTGTCGTACACTTGTGACCGGCGGTTTCCTCGGCCGCCGGTCGATCGCGAGCGAGCGATGAGCAACCCTTCCGAAAGTCCTTCCGAAGCCGTCCGCAAGCACAAGCAGTTCCTGTTTCCCGCGATCGCGATGTACTACCAGGAGCCGATCGCCCTCGTGCGCGGCGAAGGGAACTACGTCTGGGACGACGCCGGCAAACGCTACCTCGACGCCTTCGGCGGCGTGCTGACGGTCTCCGTCGGCCACGCGAATCCGAAGGTCGTGGAGGCGGTGGTCGCGCAGGTGAAGAAGCTCAGCCACACGTCGACGCTCTACGCGAACGAGGAGCAGTCGAACCTCGCGGAAAAGCTCGCGTCGATCTCGCCGGGCAATCTCAGCAAGACGTTTTTCACCAGCAGCGGCACTGAAGCGAACGAGACGGCGATGAACGCGGCGCGGCATGCGACGGGCCGAATGGATTTGATCACGCTCCGGCACAGTTACTCCGGCCGCAGCTTGCAGACGCTTGCCGGCTGCGGACAAAGCGGCTGGAAGAAGCTCCCGACGCTCGTGCCGGGGATTCATCACGCGCACGCGCCGTACTGCTATCGCTGCCCGTTCAGCGCGAGTTACCCGACGTGCGGCCTGAAATGTGCCGAGGATTTGGAAGAACTGATCATCACCGAGACCGGCGGCGAGATCGCCGCGTTCATGGCCGAGACGATCATCGGCTCGGGCGGCTTCATCGTGCCGCCGCCGGGGTACTTCGAGAAGGCCGTCGCGATCGCCCGCAAGTACGGCGGGCTGTTCATCTGCGACGAGGTGCAGGCCGCGTGGGGCCGCACGGGCGAGCACTGGTGGGGTATCGAGCACTGGGACGTGAAGCCGGACATCATGGTCAGCGCCAAGGGCATGGGCAACGGCGCGCCGGTCGCGATGACGATCGCCACGCCCGAGGTGGCCGACAAGTTCCCCGGCATCACCTTCGCGACCTTCGGCGGCAATCCCGTCAGCATGGCCGCCGCCCGCTCGACGATCGAAGTGATCGAGGAACAAAACCTCCTTCAGAACTGCAAGGTGATCGGCGCCTACCTCGGCGAACGCTTCAAAGCCCTGATGGACAAGCACCCGCTCATCGGCGACGCCCGCGGCATGGGCCTGATGCAGGCGATCGAACTCGTCAAAGACCGTAAGACCAAGGAGCCGGCCCCGCAGGCGGTGCTCAAAGTCTTCGAAGAATCCAAGAAACGCGGCGTCCTCATCGGCAAGGGCGGCGTCTACGGCAACGTGATCCGCACGGGCCTCATGCTCAACGCCGGCAAGCCGCAGGTCGACGAGTTGGTCGAAGCCTTGGACGCGGGTCTGACTGCCGCCGCTCAGTGAGAAGCGGAACACGAATCGACACGAATTCGCACGAATCTCCACGAATGAAGACAAAGCAGTTCTAATTAATTAGTTTGTATTATTCGTGCTTATTCGTGGAGATTTGTGTCGATTCGTGTTCCGCATTTGTCGTGTTCCGCATTTGGGGAACGCAAGAACCATGACCACACTCATTAAAAACGGCCGGGTCATTACCGCGACGGACGACTACACCGCCGACATCTTGATTGACGGCGAGACGATCCACACGATCGGGAAGGACCTGCCGCATCAGGCCGATAAGGTGATCGATGCGGCGGGAAAGCTCGTCATTCCCGGGGCGATCGACCCGCACGTACACATGCAGCTTCCCTTCGGCGGCACCGTCTCCTCCGACGACTTCGAGTCCGGCACGCGCGCCGCCGCGTTCGGCGGGACGACGACGATCATCGACTTCTTTCCAGCACATTGGGATCCTAAGCTTAGAATTCCACGTGGACAAGTTGTCGCG
>JADMIO011227159.1_pt1 | contig 56218 bp, 64 predicted proteins | sample 8958161 | NCBI WGS metagenome assembly JADMIO01 (sample SAMN16585339, study PRJNA669376) | soil metagenome | isolation source: Crop rotation soil | place: USA: Cullars Rotation, Alabama | collected 2011
CGCGACAACTTGTCCACGTGGAATTCTAAGCTTAGGATCCCAATGTGCTGGAAAGCGACAAATTCGGGAATCAGCCCGAACTTCAGAAGATCGTCGGGTTCCACTTCGCGAAGGATTTCGCCTGTCCGGCGATCTTCCTCGTCGCGCACCGCGGCGCCGAAACCGATCGAGGAACCGCGGCCGCGCTGCGAGATGATCTTGTCGAGACCCGCGAACGCGCCGCCGCAGATGAAGAGGATGTTCGTTGTATCGACTTGCAGGAATTCTTGCTGCGGATGCTTGCGTCCGCCCTGCGGAGGAACGGAAGCAACCGTGCCTTCCATGATCTTCAGCAGTGCTTGCTGCACGCCTTCACCCGACACGTCGCGCGTGATGGACGGGTTGTCGGACTTGCGTGAAATCTTGTCGACTTCGTCGATGTAGACGATGCCGCGCTGCGCACGCTCGACATTGTAGTCGGCGGCCTGCAGCAGTTTCAGAATGATGTTCTCGACGTCTTCGCCGACATAGCCCGCTTCCGTGAGCGTCGTGGCGTCCGCCATCGTGAATGGCACATCGATGATGCGCGCCAGCGTTTGCGCGAGCAGCGTCTTGCCGCAGCCCGTCGGGCCGATCAGCAGGATGTTGGACTTGGCGAGTTCGACGTCGCCATTCTTCGCCGCGTGGTTGAGGCGCTTGTAGTGATTGTGAACCGCGACCGAGAGGACGCGTTTGGCGTGCTCTTGGCCGACGACGTAATCGTCGAGGACGCCCTTGATCTCCTTCGGAGACGGCACGCCTTCCTTGGACTTGACCAGCGAGGATTTGTGCTCCTCGCGGATGATGTCCATGCAGAGCTCGACGCATTCATCGCAGATGAACACGGTCGGGCCTGCGATTAGCTTGCGGACCTCGTGTTGCGACTTGCCGCAAAACGAGCAGTAGAGAGTGTTCTTGGACTCTCCGCCGGCAGTGCCTTTGCTCATACGCGATCCTTCGAGGGGCAGTACTTAGGTCAACCTAGGTAGGGAAAACGGCGGGCTCGTGACCCCCCAAAACTCCCCTAGCGCGAAATGGTTGACCCCTATCCCTTTCAAAAACGTTCACCACCACCCGACCGCCCCACGGTCTAGGCAATTCGATCATAGCAAGGATGGGGCCGCAAGCTGCCGGAGCGGCCCAAAAGCCGTGCCGGTTTGGCCGCTTCGCCCCATTTTTCAGGGTCTTGCCATGCAAGCGGGCAGAGATGGCCCCGCCCCTGGCCTCTATCAAGGTCGGCCCGGACAGGGAATCCGTCAGAAACTCGGTGAACCGCCGCCCTCGGCCAGTTCGCGCTTTTCATAGACCCGGTCGACGATACCGAAGGACTTGGCCTCCTCGGCGGTCATGAAATGATCCCGGTCCAGGGTCTTTTCCACACGTTCCAGCGGCTGGCCGGTGTGCTTGACGTAAATCTCGTTCAGGCGCCGCTTGGTGAAAAGGATGTCCTCGGCGTGGCGCTCGATGTCCGAAGCCGGGCCGCGGAAGCCGCCTGAAGGCTGGTGAACCATGACCCGCGCGTTCGGCAGGCAGATTCGCAGGCCCTTTTCGCCGGCCGTCAGCAAGAGCGATCCCATTGAAGCGGCGAGGCCGATGCAGACCGTCGAAACCGGGCTGCGGATGTATTGCATGGTATCGTAGATCGCGAGCCCCGACGTCACGTAGCCGCCGGGGCTGTTGATATACATGTAGATCTCGCGCTTCGGGTTTTCCGATTCCAGAAACAGAAGCTGCGCGGTCACCAAGGCCGCCAAGCCGTCGTCGATCCCGCCCGTGACGAAGACGATCCGCTCCTTCAGCAGGCGCGAGAAAATGTCGAACGCCCGCTCGCCGCGGCTGGTCTGCTCGACCACCATCGGGACGAGAGTGGAAATTCTTTGAATCGGGTCGAACGACATGACGGCCTTTCGGGAAGCGGCAGGAATCGGCCGCGCAGCTCATATTTGACGCTTGGCGGTGAGCCGCAAGCCCTGGCGACTGTACGTTCCGCCTCAGCTATTCCTCAGCGGCCTTTGCCGCCTTGGCTTTCTTGGCCTTCTTTGGCTTGGGCGCCGGAGCATCTTCGTCGGCAAAGAGCTCGTCACGCGACACGTCCTGGTTCGTGATCTTCACCAGCTCAAGCACGTAATCGACGACCTTTTCCTCGTAGAGAGGCGCGCGCACCTGCGCGACCATCTGCGGATTACGTTGATATGCCTCGAAAATCTGGCGCTCTTGGCCGGGATAGTTCCGGGCTTGCACCGAAATGGCTTGCGCCACTTCCTGATCCGAGACCTCAACCTTGTTCCGCCGGCCGATCTCGGCGAGCACCAGACCCAGGCGCACGCGGCGCTCGGCGATGCCGCGATATTCGGCGCGGAGTTCATCTTCGCTCTTGCCCTCGTCGCTGGGATCAGCGCGGCCAGCTTGGCGGTCAGCTTCGACTTGGCGCCAGATCTGGTTGAACTCGGCCTCGACCATGCGCGGCGGCAGATCGAAATCGTGCGCTTCGTCGAGCTTGTCGAACAGGACGCGCTTGGCCTTCGCGCGCGATTGTTGAGTGTGCTCTGACTCGATGCGCTGCTTCAGCGCGTCCTTGAGCGCGGGCAGACTATCGAAACCGAGTTGGCCGGCCCAAGCATCGTCCGGCGCGCCCTGCTTCGGCTGGCGCACTGCGTTCACCTTAGTTTCGAATTCAGCGGCTTTGCCCTTCAGCTCTGCAGCTGGATAATCGTCGGGGAAATTGACCTTCAGCGTGCGCTCTTCGCCAGCTTTCGCGCCGACGAGTTGCTCTTCGAAGCCCGGAATAAATTGCTTGGAGCCGAGGACGACGCGCGCGCCTTGAGCTGAGCCGCCGGCGAACGCTTCGCCATCGATGCGGCCGACGAAATCAACGTTCACTTCGTCGCCGTCAACAGCCTTGCCGTCTTTGTCTTCAAAACCGCGCTGCGCCTTGGCGAGATCGTTCAAAGCAGTTTCGACTTGCTCGTCAGTCACCGCGGCGCTCGGGCGCGTGATCGCGATGCCCTTGAGATCAATCGGTTCGAAGTCCGGCATCACTTCGAGCGTCAGCTCGAACTGAAGATCCTGCTGGCCAAGAACAACCATCTTCGGGTCGCTCTTCAACTCAAGGGACGGCTCGGAGGCGGCCCGGACCTTCTCCAGGCTTTGCTGGGTCGATTTCTGGACGGCGTCGTTGATGATGTCTTGCATCATGCCGGGGCCGTAAACCTTGCGGATGTGGCTCACGGGCACCTTGCCCGGCCGGAAGCCATTGATCCGGACCCGGGGCCGGAGCTCCTCGATCTTAGCGTTGAGCTTTTGCTGCAGCTCCGCGGCGGGGACGGTGACGTCGTAAACGCGCAGGAGACCTTCGGAACGGCGCTCGGTGAGCTGCATGAGACGGGCTTTCGACATAGCTAAGCGCCGCTGCAAAACCTCTGCCGCAGCGGCCATTTTGGAAAGCGCGGCTTATGGCATGTGCGAAATGCCATGTGAAGCGCGGCGGATGTCACTCCGGGATGGTCACTTCCACCAGCCTGATCCCGGTCCCCTCCGGCTCGATGCGGTAGAGCCCGACCTGCGGGCAGGCCGCGCCGCTCGTTTCAAGAAGTCCGCTGACGGCCCCCAACAGAGCCCCTGCATGCTGCATTTGCGGGTCAGTCTCCTGGTTGAAGGTGGTCAGGATTCCGTTCGTGACCGTAGCGCCCTGCTTTGAGGCTCCCCAACCCTCGCCGGGGCGGATGTAATGGGGGTGTGCCACATCTGGCAGCATCACAATGGTGATCGAGGTCGCGTCCTTGCCACAGCTGACCACCGCATGCGGAATTGGGTCGTAATAGACCATGCCGTCCGCAGCACCGCGTGTGTGATTTCCAAATTCCAGGCTCGCGCAACCGGCCGCCAGCACGCACAGCGCGCTGACCAAAGTCAGAGTTTTCGGCATTGGGCGCCCTCCCCTTTGGGAACCCTACGATCGAAGATTGCGAAAGCGAAACCAAATCTGGTGCGGACGGCGGGAGTCGAACCCGCACGCCTTGCGGCGCTGGAACCTAAATCCAGTGCGTCTGCCAGTTCCGCCACGTCCGCCTGGAGCGGCAGGGTTTAGGCGCCGCGAGCGCTCCCGTCCATGCGTTGCATCGTTATTGAGGCGGTGCGCCTGTCTCCACGCGGGTCGTGCCCCAGGAAGCCACGGCTTCGGCGGCCGCTTCGTTGGTCTCGTCCGGCAAGAGCTGGCCTTGGGCGGTGATGTCGATCCGATACGCCGCGCCATCAGCCATCGGCCAGTAGACCGCCTGGCCGTGCTCCGGAACGTCAACCAGCGGAATCTTTTCGCTGACCGCACGCACGACCGGCAGGAAATCGATGCCGGTGCGACGGTTCGGCGGGGGCAGCAAATCGTACACGGACGGCGGTGTCGTTTGCGCTGTTTGGATGTCGCGATAGCGGCTGTCGAAGCGATCGAGCCGGTATTGCGCATCAAGCCCGAGCACGGTGGCCCAAGGTTTCCACCGAATAACGCGCGAGGAAATCATCCAATCATCGCCCGTTGCTTGGAACGTGTGCGTCGCGCCAGGCGCGCCATCGACGACTTCTGTGAGCGTCACGTTGTACGTGCGCTCCGTGCCCTGCACTTTTTCGAAGCTGATGGTGGCGATCTGGCGCTGCGCTTCACCGAGGCGGTGATACGTCTGAATGTTGAGGCCCATCAGCGCGACAATGGCGCCGATCGCCATAGGCACACCGCCGATAAGAACGCCGCGTCCGCCCTTCACGGGCCGGCCACGAAACATCCAGCCGAGGCCGCTGAGCGCAAAGGCGAGACCGATGACGCCGAGAACGCCCGGGATAACCCACCACCACCAGACCATGTTGTTCTCCCCACTTCTCGCGTAGTCCCGTCTCTAAGCGTTAACGCAGAAAACAGCCGGGAAACAGTGCTGATTCACCTCTCAGAGAGGGTCCGGCGCAACCCCAGCGGCGCCAAACTGTTGAGAACGCGAGGTATTCCCTCAGTGAGATCCTCGGCGATCAAGCCAGGTCCGCACGCTTCAGCGGCCCGGCCATGTATCCACGCGCCTGCGGCCGCGGCGTCAAAGCTCGCCATACCCTGCGCAATCAGCCCGGCGATCAATCCCGCCAGCACGTCACCACTGCCTGCGGTTGCAAGAAACGCCGTGCCAGTCGTGTTGACGATCGTGCGTCCCTCGGGCGCCGCGATGATTGTGTCGGGCCCTTTCAGCAGCACGACGCAGCGTGCGTAGGCGGCTGCTGCGCGCGCTGCATCAATGCGTGTCTCAGCTGAAGAATAGATGCCGGGAAACGCACGGCGGAATTCGCCGACATGCGGCGTCATCACATCGCGCTCGCTAAAGCCGTGCGTGATCGGCGACAGCAGAGTCAGCGCATCGGCGTCGAGCACAAGCGGACAACGCGGTTGCGCTTCGATGGCGGCACACAAGAGTTTGTAATGCGCGTTGGTTGTGCCGAACGCTGGACCAATGGTGAGGGATTGGCCGGTGCGCGCTGCTTCGGCGTATGCGCTCTCATCGCGCGCTTCGCGCAGCATGATCGCGGTGAGCTGAGCGGCATTTTCCGCGATCGCCTTTGGCGGACTGAGCAGCGTGACGAGGCCCGCGCCGACGCGCAACGCCGCGCGCGCCGTCAGACGCGCGGCGCCGGTGCGCGCGTGTCCGCCGCTCGCGACATGGGCGTGCCCGCGCTCGTGCTTGTGCGCATCGGGATCGGGCCACGGCAGACGCCATAGGCTCGGGTCGTTCTCCCAGAGCGCGACGTTCTGCTCGCCGACCGCGCCCTCTGCGCCAATATCAGCAACCACCACCTCGCCGCACAAAGCACGCCCGGGCATCAGCACATGCGCAGGCTTTTTGCGCACGAAGGTAACGGTAAGACCGGCGCGGAAACTCAAGTCCTCCAGCGCTTGACCAGTGTCGCCGTCGAGGCCACTGGGCACATCCACCGCGACGACGCGCTCCGGCGCACCTGCCAAGGTTTTCGCGAGCCGCGCGGCTTCGCCTTCGAGAGGCCGCGACAGACCTGCGCCGAACAGTGCATCGACGAACAGCTCCGGTGTCGGATTGTCAGCGCCGATCGTAAACGTCTCGCCTGACCAGGCCGCCGCCGCGGTCGCCGCATCCCCCTTCAGCTGATCGCGCGGGACAAGCGTTTCCACCCAAACGCGCCAGCCCAATGCGCGCAGCGCGCGTGCTGTCACCCACCCGTCGCCGCCATTGTTGCCGGGGCCGCACAGCACCGCGGTAGCACGCGGCGTGAACCTCTGCACAATCGCTTCGGCGACGGCGCGTCCCGCATTCTCCATGAGCGTCATGGAAGGCATGTCGCGCGCGACGGCTTCGTCGATGGCGCGCATCTGCGCGACCGTGATGATCTCGCGGCTCATCGCACGTCGTCCACTTGCATCTCTGCGCCGTGCCGGATGAAACGCAGCACACCACCGTTCACTTCAAGTTCAGTGATGGACGCATGGTCCGGCGTGCAAACGATCGTGTGCTCGACGCCCAGCGCTGCGCCGGCCATCACGTTGATACCGATGAAGTGCGTGAAGACAGCGGTGTCTTCGCGAAGTCCGCGCACAAAGCCCAGCATTGCATCGCGCCACGCATGCAAGCGCGGCTCCAGCGTCGACCATGCGCGCTTGTTGCTACGATCGCGCCAAGGGAAGCGCTCTTGCAGCCACGCCGCGCGATCCTCCACGCCGTCGGTCGCAACGACCTCGCTCACCCGTGCCTCAATGATCGGCTCAACACCGCGCCAACGCGCATAGGGCGCAGCCGTTTCGCGGCAGCGCTGCATCGGTGAGGAAACAACCTGGAGTGATCCGAACGCTTGGAGGCGCACAGCGGCGGCCTCCGCTTGCGCCAAGCCGATCTCCGACAAGCCGGGGTCGCTGTTTGCCCCGCCCCATACCTGGGCCGGTCGCCCGTGCCGGATCAGAAAAACGCGCGTCATTGCAGAACCATATGCCGCCGAGTTTATCAGGCCAGCCGTTTGATTGGGCGCCGGCGCCCGGAAAATGGGCGCCTCCTCAGGCGCCCCACCCTGCCAGCAGCGTCCGGCCTTCCAGACTCACCCCGCCCGGTCCAAGCCGGGCCAACGCACGCGTACCAAAACAAGGGGTGCTCCGATGAAAAAAATCGAAGCGATCATCAAGCCGTTCAAACTCGACGACGTCAAAGAGGCGCTCCAAGAGATCGGACTTCAGGGCATGACGGTGACCGAAGCCAAGGGCTTCGGACGCCAGAAGGGCCACACCGAACTCTACCGCGGCGCCGAATACGTCGTGGACTTCCTGCCCAAGCTCAAAATCGAAGTCGTTCTGGCCGACGATCAGGTCGATGCCGCATTGGAAGCGATCCAAAAAGCGGCCAAGACCGGCAAGATCGGCGACGGCAAGATTTTCGTTTTGGATGTGCACAACGTCGTGCGGATCCGCACTGGCGAAACTGGCGCAGCGGCAGTCTGATCGGCCCGCGCAACTGATTCTCTGGACCGCGCCGGACCGAGCCGAGCGCCGCCCAAAACCATATTTTTCACGCACTCGGGGAGATGGCGATGTCTGACGAAGTTCTAAAACTGATTAAGGACAAAGAAGTCCAATTCGTCGATCTGCGATTCAACGATCTGCGCGGAAAGATGCAGCACGTCACGTTCGACGTCAGCATGATCGACAAGGACATCTTCGAAGAAGGCACGATGTTCGACGGCTCTTCGATCGCCGGCTGGAAGGCGATCAACGAGAGCGACATGGTCATGCGCCCTGACCCCAAAGGCGCGCACATCGATCCGTTCTATCAGCAGACGACGCTGGCGATGTTCTGCGACATCCTCGAGCCCGGCACGCTGCAACCCTATTCGCGCTGCCCGCGCGGCATCGCCAAGCGCGCCGAAGCGTATGTAAAATCGTCGGGCGCCGGCGATGTTGCGTACTTCGGACCGGAAGCTGAGTTCTTCGTGTTCGACGACGTGCGCTGGTCCACCGATCCGAACAACACGGGCTACTCATTCGACTCCACCGAACTGCCCTACAACACCAACAAAGCCTACGAAGGCGGCAACCTCGGTCACCGTCCGGGTCCGAAGGGCGGCTACTTCCCCGTGCCGCCGATTGACTCGCTGCAAGACATGCGCGGCGAGATGCTGGAGATCATGGGCTCTCTCGGCATGCGCCCGGAGAAGCATCACCACGAAGTCGCGCCCGCCCAGCACGAACTTGGATTGAAGTTCAACACGCTGGTCACGATGGCCGACAACATGAACTTGTATAAGTACATCATCCACCAAGTGGCGGCGTCGTACGGCAAGTCCGCCACCTTCATGCCGAAGCCTTATTACAAGGACAACGGCTCGGGCATGCACGTGCACATGTCCATCTGGAAGGGCAACAACAACACGTTCGCCGGCGATCGCTACGCCGATCTCAGCGAAAATTGCCTCTACTACATCGGCGGCGTCATCAAGCACGCGCGCGCGATCAACGCGTTCGCGAACTCGACGACAAACTCGTACAAGCGCCTCGTGCCCGGCTACGAAGCACCGGTTCTGCTCGCCTACTCGGCGCGCAACCGTTCAGCCTCATGCCGCATTCCGCACGGCACGGGCGCGAAGGCCAAGCGCGTGGAAGTCCGCTTCCCGGATCCCGCCGGCAACATGTACCTCACCTACGTCGCGCTGCTGATGGCGGGTCTCGACGGCATCCAGAACAAGATTCACCCCGGCGATCCGCTGGACAAGAACCTGTACGACCTGCCGCCGGAAGAACTGAAGGATGTGCCGACCGTTTGCTCGAGCCTGCGCCAGGCCATGAACTCGCTCGACGCCGATCGCGACTTCCTGCTCAAGGGCAACGTCATGAGCGACGACCTGATCGACGCGTACATCGATCTGAAAAAAGAAGAACTCGACCGCTTCGAAACGCACCCGCACCCGGTCGAATTCGACATGTACTACAAGGCGTAACACGTCGGTCGTTGAGAAAAGAAACGGGCCGGAGATCGCTCTCCGGCCCGTCTTGTATTTGCAGTGCTGACGCGCGCTTAGAAGCGCACGACACCGCCGAGCGAAATTGCGTCAGCGTCGTCGTCATCGCCTTCAAGGCGTGTCCAGTCGCCGCGGATGCCGAAGCTCGGCGTCACGTTCCAGGTCGCACCGGCGCCGTACGCAAGCCCATCCTGATCGAGGTCACCGAGTGGGGTATCGACCTCAGTCGTGTGATAGCCAACGCGGCCGTGCAGATCGAAACGTTCGCCGAGCGGCAGAATACCAACGGCGTAGGCGCCGAGACTGTTGTTCAGCTCCACGCCGTCGTCATCACCGAGACCAACCGAACCTTCGCCTTCAACGGCGAAGTTTGGTGTGATCCGATAACCGAGACGTCCTGTGACGGCGTCCACGTCGGCATCGCCTGCCTCAAAGCGCGTGTAAGCTCCGTTGGCATACCAATCAGCGTGAGCCGCTGTCGGTGCAGCCATCAACGCTGCGGCGGCGACAGCCGCCATCATTGCGAACTTCTTCATCTTGTGTCTCCTCGTTCTCGAGCCAAATCCCTGCCGGATACCCGCGTCTCGAACGGCTCATGAGCGATGGGGTTTCGCGGCTCGCTGACATTTCCCTTTGGAAACGAAGCGGCGTGACGGTGAAAACACTTAACGGCGAAGTTGCCTTGTTTACGCCTCGGGAACCGAATGCAGGTTCTGTGGACGGAACGATCGCCATATTGGCGTTAGCGCGCAAAGCGCCCTAAGGAACCCCCATGGCGCAGACGCAGAAGAAGTCTTCGATGGCCAAAGACGGCGGCGATCTCTGGGACGGAAATCTCTTCGGGGAAAGCGAACCGCCGCCGGCGGCCGCTGGCGGCTACACGGCCAAAGACATTGAAGTGCTGGAAGGCCTGGAGCCCGTGCGGCGCCGGCCCGGCATGTATATTGGCGGCACCGACGAGCGTGCGCTGCACCATCTCTTTGCAGAAGTGCTCGACAACTCGATGGACGAAGCTGTCGCGGGATTTGCCGATCGCATCGAAGTCGAATTGGAAGCAGATGGCACGTTGCGCGTGACCGACAACGGCCGCGGAATGCCCATCGATCCGCACCCGAAGTTTCCAAAAAAGTCCGCGCTCGAAATCATCATGACGGTTCTGCACGCGGGCGGAAAGTTTTCGGACAAGGTCTATCACACCAGCGGCGGCCTCCACGGCGTCGGCGTGTCGGTCGTCAATGCGCTGAGCGACAAGGTTGAAGTCGAAGTCGCGCGCGATCGGAAGCTCTACCGGCAGACATTCTCGCGCGGCGCGCCGACATCGAAACTTGTTGAGGTCGGCCCCGCGCACAACCGGCGCGGCACAACAGTGCGTTTCCATCCCGACGCGCAAATTTTCGGCGAAGGCGCCGCTTTCAAGCCGGCGCGTCTTTTCCAGATGGCGCGTTCGAAAGCTTACCTACAGCGCGGCGTCCAAATTCGCTGGAAGTGCGCGCCCGAGCGCATCAAGGACGACACGCCGACTGAAGCGGTGCTCCACTTCCCGAACGGCCTGGCGGACTTCCTGGCCGAGCTGACGCGCGACAAGAAAGCCGTGCCGAGCGAAGCTTTCAGCGGCCGCAGCGAAAAGAGCGGTCCACACGGGCGCGTGGAATGGTCGATCACCTGGGTCACCGACGGCTTCGGCGAAGCCGACGGCTTCCTGCGCTCATACTGCAACACGATCTACACGCCCGACGGCGGCTTTCACGAAAGCGGCTTTCGCACAGCGATCGCCAAGGGCCTCCGCGCGTACGCGGAATTGAAGAACAACAAGAAGGCCGCCCTCATCACGCAGGAAGACGTGATGAACACTGGCGCGGCGCTGGTGTCGGTCTTCATTCGTGATCCGCAGTTTGAGGGCCAGACCAAGGGACGCCTCGTTTCCACGGAAGCGGCGAAGATCGTCGAACAAGCCGTCCGCGATCCGTTCGACCACTGGCTCGCTGCAAACGTCGCCGACGCAAACCGCCTGCTCGATTGGACCATCACGCAAGCCGAAGATCGCCTGCGCCGGCGCAAGGAAAAGGAAGTCTCGCGCCAGAGCGCGACGCGTAAGCTGCGCCTACCGGGCAAGCTGGCCGATTGTGCGCGCTCGGACGCGAAGGACACCGAAATCTTCCTGGTCGAAGGCGACAGCGCCGGCGGCTCGGCCAAACAGGCGCGCAATCGCGAGACACAAGCCATCTTGCCGCTGCGCGGGAAAATCCTGAACGTCGCCTCCGCGGGCGCGGAGAAGATGAGCGGCAACCAGGAACTTTCGGACCTGGCGCTGGCGCTCGGCGTGCAGATGGGCGCGAAATTCAAGGTTGACGATCTGCGCTACGAGCGCGTGATCATCATGACGGACGCCGACGTCGACGGCGCGCACATCGCGTCACTGCTGATCACCTACTTCCACAAGCAGATGCCGCAACTGATCCGGGCTGGACGTCTCTATCTCGCGATGCCGCCGCTCTACCGGGTCACTGCCGGCAAAGAGAGCATATATGCGCGTGACGACACGCACAAAGAAGCGCTCCTGAACGGCGAGTTCAAAGGCAAGAAGGTCGACATCTCACGTTTCAAGGGCCTCGGCGAAATGATGCCGGCGGACCTGAAAGACACCACCATGAACCCCGAAACGCGCACGCTCGCGCGCGTGGTGCTCGATGACAATGGCGCACCGGCTTTTGAGGTGCTGATCGAAACGCTGATGGGCAAGAAGGCCGAGAAGCGCTTCGAGTACATCCAGGAGCACGCGAAGTTCGTAGCTGAAGAGATCGACGTCTAGTTCCCTTTGTGCTCCTTACTCGGCGTTAGCTCTAAACAACTGCACAAGTGCATGCATCTCGTCGACGCTTTGCCCATGCTCGCAGGACTGTGTTTGGATTGCCGCTTCTACCGCGGGTAGAACATCTGCGTGCAAACCGTTGAGCCCAACCCAAACGCCTCTATGGCGCAATTTCTGACCGTGGGCCGCAGTGTCCTGTCGTCCAACGAATTGGCGCGCCACGCCGCGGCAATTGTCCTGGCAATCGCGGCGATCAGCGTCCGCGCGTTGCTCGGACCCTGGTTCGGCACGGGCGCGTATTATTTTCTCTACTTTCCGGTTGTCATATTTGTTGCATACGCCCTTGGCTGGCGGGCGAGCCTGACGGCCACCCTGGTCATCGGCGCGACCTCGTACTTCTTCTTCACTGCCCCGGCCGGGCTGAAGTCCGACGCTCAAACCAATCTCAGGCTGATCCTCTTTCTCGCTTCGGCCAGTGTGGTGACGTATGTCGTCGCAAGTCTTCGTGCTCAACTTGATCAGCTGGGCGATCGCGTCCGGCAATCCGAGGACACAGCGCGCACCCATGCCGCGCTGCTGCAGGAGCATGCAGCCCGCGTCAGCGATCACCTGCAGCTTGTCGCAGGCCTCCTGCGCATGCGCCTGCACAACGAGCCGTCAGAGGGCGATTACTCGCGTGCGCTCACCAATGCCGCCGCCCGCACAATGCTGATCTCGCGTATCCACCGCGCATTCACTGGCGCCGATAAGAGCCGCGTGGATTTTTCGCTCATTGCGCCAGCGCTCGCTGATGCCGCGCTGCGCCCCGACGGGCGTCCCCATGCGCCGATCACTGTCGATGGGACCGTATCTGTCGACGCTGAGCAGGCGACATCGCTGGCGCTCATCCTGCTGGAGTGCCTGACGACCCGCGACATCGGCGATCAAGTCTCGGTCGTCATCGGACTTTCGGAGCAAAACGGCGCGGGCGCGATGAATGTGATCGAGCAGTATGAAGGCGGTCAGCCTTCATGGCGGCGGCGCGACACACGCTTACTCTCGGCCCTCGCCGAACAAATGCAGGCGCAGCTTGTTTTGGGAAGCACCGGCTCGCGCGCAACAATGAGCGTCGCGTTCCCCTTAGGCGCGCCCGCGCTGCCGCAGTGGGTCGAGCCGCGCCACTAGAGTCTGTTCAAGTTCACGGCGAAGCTGCGGCCCTGCGCCTTGTCCGTCTTCACATCGAAGCTGAGCCTTTCGCCGCTCGCCAAGCGGGCAAAGCCGGCGCGTTCCAGCTCGCTCGCGTGAACGGGAACGTCGGCGCCGCCGCGATCTGGGCAGATCAGGCCAACCCCCAGCCGCGGATCGTAAGATTTCACAGCGCCATCCATCAAACGGCTGCTTCCACCGCTGCTTGGCGAGGCCAAAGCAATGCGTCGATGCCGTGGACCACGCCATTGCGGGCTTCGAGATCGGGCTTCACCAAACGCGCCGCGTTGACCCGCAGATTTTCGCGCCCGTCGATGATCACGTCACCGCCCGCTTGCATCACGGCCCGAATGCGCTTTCCGGTCAGGCGCGCCGTCGTCACCTTGCCGGCGGCAAAGTGATAGCCCAGCACGACGCGCAACAGTTCAGGGTCATCGTTGAGCAGCTTATCGAGCGCTGCTTTCGCGAATTTCTTGAACGCTTCATCCGATGGGGCAAACACCGTGAAAGGGCCGTCGCCTTCCAGTTTTTCGATATGGCCGCTCGACCGAAGCGCCGATGCGAAAATGTGAAAGCCTGCCCGGTCAGCAACGCTGACCACTGATAACGCACTCATCGACACTCGTTTCTTTGCGACCTGAGCGCGTCACGCGCCCCGTTCTTCAATGCACGCCGTAAGCGTCGCGCGCCTTTACGTAGAGATTGTATAGTTCTCGCAATCGCGATCCCTCTTCACCGGTCGCGCGACCATGAAACCGCGCCAGACCTGCTTCACGCTCACCGAACACCGCTGCGACTTCGGCCATCCAAGCCTTATCCGCGGCTGCATATTCCTGGTGCAGACGGAGTTTGCTCATCCGACGCTCTGACTGCGCTTAATCTCATCGCGCAGACTTTTCTCATCAAAGATGAGCCCGGTGTCGGTGTCCTTTATGCGGACGAGGCGCATGCCGCGCCGCGTAAGCCCAGTCGCCCAGCCAAGCGCGTCCTTGGCCTCGGGAAAGGTGGCGCTGGGTTCAAAGCGCAATCCCGCGCCCGGAGATGAGTTCACAATGAAGGGCATCGGGTTTCCTCGTTCACACTGATGACGGCTCGGTCGCGGCGTAACTGAAGTCGGACGAGCCGGGTGCGTGCTCGCCGTACTTCACCGCGTAGTCGGGCCCCAAAGACTGAGCCAAGTGTTCCGCTTCCGCGCTCGACGTGAAGACGCCGGCCAGATGCCACGGTCTCAACCGCACCACGCCCCAGCCTTGCTTCAACATCTCGCCTGGAATTGGCATGCATGGCTCCATGCGCCTTCGACCGTCCTCGCGGACGGCGCAAAGCGGTCGTTCTTGTTGCTGATGGCCGAGTTGTAGCACGCTTCGAGCCCGAATGTCGGACCAAATCAGTGAATGGCGGAAGAACCTCAGCCCAGCTGAAGCGAAAATGCCTGATTTGTTGACATTTCTGCCGAATACCCCCATTTCCCGCATGTTCGTTGTGCGCGCCGAAAGGGCGTGCGCCCTTTCGCTGAAGCCCCCGTCTCGATCCGCGAGGCGATGTCGGCAGAAGCGCCAACCTAAGCGTCCCTGCTCCCGTGTTTTGCGCGAGCGGCGGCGCGAGTGAGAATGAATGACCTCTGACAATTCTGCGCCTGAAGGCGCCCCTGAAACCAAACCTCAAATCACCTTCGACGACCTCGGCCTCTCCGCCGAAACGCTCCGCGCGGTGCACGAGAGCGGCTACAACACGCCGACGCCCATCCAGGCGCAGGCGATCCCCGAAGTGCTGAAGGGCCGCGACGTTCTCGGCATCGCGCAGACCGGCACCGGTAAGACCGCCGCGTTCACGCTGCCGATGATCGACATTCTCGCCGCCGGCCGCGCCCGCGCGCGCATGCCGCGCACGCTGATCCTCGAGCCAACGCGCGAACTCGCCGCGCAAGTCGCCGAAGGCTTCGACAAATACGGTAAGTACCAAAAGCTCACCAAAGCGCTGCTCATCGGTGGCGTGTCGTTCGGCGATCAGGATGCGCTACTGGCGCGCGGCGTCGATGTGCTGATCGCCACGCCGGGCCGGCTGCTGGATCACTTCGAGCGCGGCAAGCTTCTGCTTACCGGCGTTCAAGTGATGGTGGTCGATGAAGCCGACCGCATGCTCGACATGGGCTTCATCCCTGACATCGAACGCATCTTCAAATTGACGCCGTTCACGCGCCAGACGCTCTTTTTCTCCGCGACCATGGCGCCGGAAATCACGCGCCTGACGCAAGCCTTCCTGCACAACCCCCAGCGCATCGAAGCGGCGAAGCCCGCAACGGCCGCCGCGACCATCGATCAGCGCGTAGTGCGCCTTCCCGGCGCCGATCCGCGCACGCGCCGCGCGGCGCTGCGGGCCGCGATGACGAGCGCCAACGTTCGCAACGGCATCATCTTCTGCAACCGCAAGACAGATGTGGATGTGGTCGCGCTCTCGCTGAAGCGGCACGGCTTCAACGCCGCGCCCATCCACGGCGATCTGGACCAATCGCTGCGCACTAAGACGTTGGACCGGTTCCGCTCCGGTGATCTGCAGTTCTTGATTGCGAGCGACGTGGCGGCACGTGGCCTCGATATCCCGGACGTTTCCCACGTCTTCAATTATGAGCCGCCGCGCAGCCCGGACGATTACGTCCACCGCATCGGCCGCACCGGACGCGCGGGCAAACAAGGCGCGTCGTTCACGCTCGTGGCGCCGAACGATCGGAAGAGCCTGGAAGCTATCGAGAAGCTGATCGGCAAGACGATCGATCTGGCGGCAATCGAAGGCGTGCCGGAAGCGGCATTGGGCGATCCGCGCGACAGTGGCGGGCGCGGGCGCCGGGCCGAAGAGCTGAAGCGCGAGCATTCGCGCCGGATCTCTGAGAAGAAGCAGAAATACGTGAAGCGTGACACCGCCCGCGGCGAAGCCTCCACCGAACCTGTCGCGCGTGAGGAAGCGAAGCCCGAGCAGCAACGCCCGCCGGAAAAGCGGGCCGAGCAACGGCCAGAGAAGCGCTCCGAACTGCCGCGCCGCGAAAAAGAACAGCGTCCCCCACGCAACGAAGAGCGCGGCCAGGTCCAAGGCTTCGGCGACAACGCGCCGGCCTTCTTGAAGCGCAAGTAGCTACGGCTTCAGCCGCGCCGCGATTTGCTTTCTGAACGTCTCGCCGTACGGCGGGCGCATCATGGCGAGGAGTTCGCTGCCGGTCTGGCGATAAATCGCCTTCTCGTGGCTGAACTCGCGAAAGCCGCGCTCGCCGTGATAGGCGCCCATGCCTGACGGACCGACGCCGCCAAACGGCAGATCGTCCATCGCGAAATGGAAGATCACGTCATTGACGGTGACGCCGCCCGAATGCGTGCGCTCGAGCAGTGCTTCGCTCTCGGCTGCATTCTCGCCGAAATAATAGAGTGCGAGCGGCCGGGGCCGCGCATTGATCTCGGCGATGGTTTCATCGAGCGCGGAATAGGTGCGCACCGGCAGCACCGGGCCGAAAATCTCCTCCTGCATCACGTTCATATCATCCGTGGAGTTGAGGATAAGCGTCGGCGGGATCTTGCGGTGTTCTTGTTGGCTGAAATCCTCGTTGGCAGGATTGATCTCGATCACCTCGGCGCCCTTGGCGCGCGCGTCGCTGATGAGCGCGCGCACCCGGTCGTAGTGGCGCTGGCTGATCATCGCCGTGTAGTCGCCATTGTCCTTGATCGTCGGGAACATGGTCGCGGTCGCTGACTTCGCGGCGTTCACGAAGTCCGTCAGCTTTTCCTTCGGCGCGAGCACATAATCGGGCGCCAGACAAATCTGACCCGCGTTCATCGTCTTGCCCGACATGACGCGCGCCGCGGCCTTGGCCATGTCCGCGCTGCGGCCGATGACCACCGGCGACTTGCCGCCAAGCTCAAGCGTCACGGGCGTCAGGTTCTCCGCCGCCGCCCGCATCACATGACGGCCGACTGAAGTCGCGCCCGTAAAGATGAGATGGTCGAACGCCAGACCCGCGAACGCGGCGCCGACATCCGGCCCGCCAAGGATCACTGCGATCTCGTCTTCATCGAAATAAAGATCGATCGTCCGCGCGATGAGCGCCGAAGTGGCGGGCGTAAACTCCGACGGCTTCAGCATCACGCGATTGCCCGCCGCGATCGCCCCGGCCATCGCGTCAAACGCCAGCGATACCGGAAAATTCCACGGCGAGATCACGCCAACGACGCCTTTGGGTTGGTAGCGAACCTCAGCCTTTGCACCGAGCAGACCGAGCGCTGCGGGCGTCACCTTCCGCTTTTGCCCGCGCATCCACTTGCCGAGGTCGGCGCGTGCATGCTTCAGCGGTCCCACGGCGCCGGCAAGATCCGCGAACATCGTCATGTCGCGCGAGCGCGTACCGAAGTCGCTGATGATTGCGTCGGCGAAATCATCCTTGTGCGTGAGCAGAAGATCGATGCAGCGCGTCAGCCGATCCTTGCGCAACGCCGGGCTCGGGGGACCCTTTCGCGTTTGGGCGCCCTTCTGGATGTCCAGGATCGCGCTCATCCGGGCCTTCGTTTCTTCCACGGACGGGTCGACAGGTCTGTTCATCGCTCGCTCCTGACTTCGCGTAACCTTAGCCCCTTACGTGGACGTAAGCGCAATTACCAATTTTTGCCGTTGGGGGCTTCGCATTTACCACTCGTCCATACCCTGGCTCGTAGCGTTCACACTGACTGCAGATTCACGGATTCGAGCGCCCGAGTGACCGACCAAGACGTTCTGATGCAGGGTTCTGGCGGCGCTGCCGTCGCTGCCGAGACGCTCGAGCTGATGCGCTTGCACGGCGTCCCGCCCACCAGCGCCAATTACGAGGTCTGGCTTGGCTATCGGCTGGGGCGCAATGCGGCGCTCCGCGAAGCTGTCGATGCGGCGATTGCTGCGGGTCAGGGTTTCACCCAGGACTTCAACGCCCAGCTCCACGAGCGCTTCTTCACCGGCCTCGGCGCCTCCGCCAAAATCGTGATGGCTGGCGAGCAGATCGCGCGCGATCTCGCCCAAGTGCTCGCGTTCCTGAAGGCCGCGGAAAGCAAGAGCGACGACTATGGCCGCACGCTGGAAAGCGCGGCGACTGACCTCAACCGCGGCATCGCGCCCGATCAGATCGGACAGATTGTCTCGGGCCTCGCGGCGGCGACGCTGGACATGGCCAATCACAACCAGCACTTGAACGAACAACTCAAGCGCTCGACCAGCGAGATCGATACGCTCCGCTCCAGCCTGGAATCGGTGCGTCTGGAATCGCTCACCGACAGCCTGACTGGCCTCGCCAACCGGCGCATGTTCGACGAGACGCTGCGCATGCGCATCGAGGAAGCGCGCGCACAACGCACCGAGCTTTGCCTGGTCCTGTGCGACATCGACCACTTCAAGCGCTTCAACGACACTTGGGGCCACCACACGGGCGACCAGATCCTGCGCTTCCTGGCTAGCGCCATGCAGGCGCACGCGCGCCCTGACTACCTCGTCGCCCGCCACGGCGGCGAAGAATTCGCCATGCTGCTGCCGCGCGTCGGCCAGCGCGCCGCGACACAAATCGCCGAGGCGCTGCGCACAGCGATCCAAACCAAACGTCTACGCCGGCGCTCGACCAATGAGGACCTAGGACAAGTGACAGTGTCGGTCGGCATCGCGCGCTTGCAGCCGGGCGACACCACGCAAGGTTTCGTCGAGCGTGCGGACGCTTGCCTCTATGCGTCAAAGCGCAATGGCCGCAATCAGGTCACCACCGACGCCACGCCGGTCCTTTACGTAGCGTAGGCTTCCATCGTCAGCTCAAGCGTCTAGCATCGCGCCTCCATGGAGGCGGCGATGGCGTACGCAAAGATCAAATACGAACTCAGCGGCAACGTCGCCGTCATCACGCTCAATGACCCCGCGACGTTGAACGCGATCTCGGTGCCGATGACCGACGAACTCACTGACGCGTTTGGCCGCGCCATCAACGAAGCACGCTGCGTCCTGATGACGGGCGAAGGACGCGGCTTCTCGTCGGGCGCCAATCTCGCGAGCGGCGCGCCGCCGATGGGTGAGGATGGCTTGCCCGATCTTGGCGGGCGTCTCGAGGCGACCTTCAACCCGTTCGTCACGATGCTGCGCAATTTGCCGATCCCGTTCGTCACAGCAGTGAACGGCGCCGCGGCCGGCATTGGTTGTTCGTTTGCGCTTTTGGGCGATCTCATTGTTGCGGGCGAGAGCGCTTACTTTCTCGAAGCCTTCCGCCGTATCGGCCTCGTGCCGGATGGCAGCGCCACCTATCACTTGCCGCGCATGCTCACGCGCGCACGCGCCATGGAAATGATGTTACTCGGCGACAAGATCCCCGCCGCCAAAGCGCTCGAGTGGGGCCTCATCAATCGTTGTGTGCCTGACGCCGAGTTGATGCCGACTGCACTCAAGCTCGCCACCGATCTCGCGAACGGACCAACCAAAACGCTCGGCATGATCCGCAAGCTCGGCTGGGCGTCACTGGACGCATCGTGGGACGAACAAATCCAAGCCGAACGTCAAGCGCAGCGCACCGCTGGGCGGACTGAGGATTTCCGCGAAGGTGTGCAAGCCTTCTTCCAGAAGCGACCGGCGAATTTCAAAGGCTTGTAAGAAGCAACCGGGTTTGCAAGGATTTGCCCGGCGCTCCTCGCATCCAAGCTGCGTCGCCGCCGCATCCCACATAGCAGACGCTGAGAACCGTCACTGGGAGGGGTGGATCCATGAAAGTACACTTGTCGGCTGTTGCGCTCGCATGCCTGGCGCTTACGCCGCTGCCCGCGAGCAGCCAGGCCATCACGGCGCCACCGCCAGCCGCGCAGGGCGCCACGCCTGAACAATTGCTCGACGCGCTCATCACGCACTCGCGCCACTCCGCGCGTTTGGAGAATGGGCGCCTCACCGGCGAAGGCGCAGACTTCTTGCGCGAGCTTGGCCAGAACTCGCAGTTCGTGATGGTTGGCGAACAGCATGGGGTCGCCAACATCGCACAATTCGCGCGGGCTTATTGGCGCGAACTCAACCCGCTTGGGTTCAACTACGCGGTTTCTGAATCCGACCCGTGGGTCACCGAAGCGCTTGAGCGCGAACTGCGCGCGGGCGGCGTTCCAGCTTGGACGACCTTCATGCACGAACATGGCGGCGCGGTCGCGGCGCCCTTCTACAATTGGGTCGAGGAGAGCGAGTGGGTGGACGAGGTTGTCCGCACCTCGCACGCGCCGCGTGGCGCCCCGCGCATTTGGGGCGTCGATCAGGTGTTCATCGGCGCAGCCGCTTGGCAGATGCGCGACCTGGCCGCCAACGCGCGCAATGCCGAAGCACGTGCTCTCGCGACCGAGCTGCTCACCGGCAGCGAAGAGGTGACGTGGTTCAGCAGCATCGACCGCACGCGGCTTGAGGCGCTACGCGCGCTTCTGAATGGACGTCGCGACGCACGCTACGCCGAGATGGTCGATGCGATGATCGTCTCGCACCACATCTATCAGCCGTTCACGGGCGGCGGCGGCGAGGCCAACCTCGCAAACATCGAGCGCGAAAATCTCATGCGGCAGCTTTTCCTGGAGAACTACAATCGCGCGGTCGAAGCAGGCGATGAAGCCCCACGCGTGATGTTCAAGATGGGCGGCAGCCACATGTTCCGGGGCGCCTCCCCCACGCAAATCCAAGCCTTCGGCGGCTTCGTCACGGAGTTCGCCGCCGCGCACGGGACGCAAGCAACCACCATCATGGCGCTCTGCGCGCAGGGCGGGTTGCAATCGAGCGCCTTCGCGCCGCCAGCCGACTGCACGACCGACGACTACCGCAGCAGCTGGGGCTTCATCGATCAGTACGTCGATCCAACCGCCGTCACGATCTTCGATCTGCGCGCCTGGCGCCTACGTCCACGCCGCTGGAACACCCTGCCCTTCAACGTGCAACAGGCGATCCTCTCGTTCGACGTGCTGGTGATCGTGCCTGCAGGTTCGGGCGCTGCGCTGCTGCCGGGTCTGACACAGCCCGCGCCGCCACGCCCGCGCAGTTAGCGCTTGGCTTTCTTGGCGGTGGTTGACTTCGCTTTCTTCGCCGCCTTCTTCTTCGCTCTCGGCGCGCTGGCCTTTGCTTTGGCAACGGCCAGCGCCTTGCGGCCCCACTCGGCGGCCAAGTCGGGATCGTCGAGCGCCGCGTCAGGCAAGCGCCAGTAGCCGAGATCGAGTTTCTCGCCCTTGCGCGGCCCGCTCTGCGGCTCCCACACGAACGGACCGGAGCCTTCCTCGCGCAACTCCGCCTTCAACGCGTCATCGGCTTTGATGTGGATCGTGTCGTCCGCGAGCAACAGAAACATGAGCCCGCCGGAGTAGCCGCCAGCGCCGCCGAACATGCGTTTGATCTCAACGCGTCCCATACCGGCAAACAGCTCCTTCACGTAATCGTGGAAGCTGTTCTCGGCCACGCGCTCAGCTTTCGAGCTTGGCCGGTTCGATGGTGACGCTTTCGCCGCAACCGCAAACGTCGGTCTGGTTCGGATTGCGGAAGACGAACTTCGAAGAGAGCCGGCCGACTTCGTAATCGATCTCGGAGCCCAGCAGGAAAAGCACTGCGTCGGCCTTCACCAGGATCTGCACGCCTTTGTCCTCGACGAGTTCATCGAACTCACCCGGCGCCTCGGCATAGTCGAGTGTGTATTCCATGCCCGCACAGCCGCCATTGTTCACGCCGACGCGCAGATAGGGCTTGGCGCCCTTGGCCATGATCTCCTGCACGCGCGCAGACGCGGCGTCAGTCAGGGTCACGATCTTCGGTCTTGGCCTTCTGCTCATCTCACAACATGTTCAGTTCGAGTTTGGCTTCATCGCTCATGCGCGCCGGCGTCCAAGGCGGATCGAACACCAGGTTCACGTTTACCGACGTCACGCCCTCCACGCGCTTGGCCGCTGCTTCCACCCAACCGGGCATCTCGCCGGCAACCGGACATCCTGGCGCCGTCAGCGTCATCTCCACATCGACGTGGCGCTCGTCGTTGATATCCACTTTGTAGATGAGGCCTAGTTCGTAGATATCAACCGGGATCTCCGGATCGAACACGGTCTTGAACTGCGTCACCAAGTCGTCGGTGATGCGGTCAAGCTCGGCCTTCGGCAGAGCAGATTGCGGAGGGGAAACAGCGCCGTCCATGATTCCTAGCTCAGAAGCTTGCGGGCCTTGTGCAAGGCCTCGATGAACACATCGACTTCTTCGAGTCGATTATAGCATGCAAAACTCGCGCGTGCGGTGGCGGTAACCCCGAGACGCTGCATAAGCGGCTGCGCACAATGGTGTCCGGCCCGGACCGCGACGCCCTGGCGGTCCAGAATCTGCGCCACGTCGTGCGGATGGGCGCCTTCAACCGAGAACGCGACAATGGCGCCCTTGTCCGGCGCCTGGCCGTGGAGCTTCACCCAATTGAGCCCGCGCAAGGCATGCATAGCTCGGTCGCGCAGCGCTGCCTCATGGGCTTCGATGGCGGCGCGGTCCTGCGACGTGAGCCAGTCGATCGCCGCTTTCAGCGCGATAGCTTCCAGAATTGGCGGCGTGCCGGCCTCGAACCGGTGCGGCGGGTCGTTGTAGGTGACACGGCCCTGCTCGACGATGTCGATCATCTCGCCGCCGCCCTCGAAGGGCGCTAGCGCTTTGAGCCGCTCCGGCTTGCCGTAGAGCACGCCAATGCCGGTCGGTCCGTATATCTTGTGGCCGGTGAAGGCGTAGTAGTCGACACCAAGCGCCTGCACATCGACGCTAGCGTGCACGACGCGCTGGCAGCCATCGAGCAGAACGGGCACGCCCTTCGCCTGCGCTACGCCAATCGCCTCCCGCGACGCACCGACACCCAGCACGTTGGACATATGTGTGAGCGCGACAATCTTGGTGCGCGGGCCGATCAGCGCATCGAGCGCAGCGGGATCGATGTTCCCGTTGTCGTCAATGTCCACCCATTTCAGCACCGCGCCCTTGCGCTCGCGCAGGAAATGCCAAGGCACGATGTTCGAATGGTGCTCCATCACTGAAAGCACGATCTCGTCACCCGCCTGGATGTCGAGCCCGGCTGCCACGATGTTGATGGCTTGGGTGCCACTCTTGGTGAAGACGATCTGCGTGGAATCGTCCGCGTTGATGAAGCGCGCTACGGCCTGTCGCGCCGCCTCGAACGCTTCCGTCGTCTCGTTAGCCAGCGCATGCAGGCCACGGTGGACGTTGGCGTACGAGCCGCGCATCGCGGCGGCCATCGCTTCGATGACAGCCTCCGGCTTTTGCGCGCTGGCAGCGTTGTCGAGATAGACGAGCGGTTGGCCATGCACCTGCCGCGACAGAATCGGAAACTGCGCGCGGATGGCCTCCACATCGAACGGGCGCTTGATCAGGGGCGCGTTCATGAGCGCCACTCCCGAAGCCAGGACGCGATCCGGCCCACCAGCTTCTCCCGAATTGCGCCGTCCAAGTCTTCCGGAACGGCTTCGACCAGAAACGCCTCGATCAGCAACGCCCGCGCTTCCGCTTCCGGCAAACCGCGCGAGCGCATGTAGAAGAGAGCGCGTTCGTCGAGACCGCCGGCTGTGTTGCCATGCGCGCATTGCACATCGTCGGCGTGGATCATCAGTTCAGGCTTGGCGTAAATCTCAGCGCCATCCTCAAGCAGCAAGCCGTGATGATACTGCCGCGCGTCCGTCTTCTGCGCACCGCGTTCAACCTCGATCTTGCCCTGAAACACGCCGCGCCCGCCCTTTGCCGCCACACCTTTGATGAGCTGCCGCGTCGTCCCGCTGGCGACCTTGTGCTCGATAACGGAGGTGAGATCGGCGTGGCGACCACCCCCCACCATGTAAACGCCGTTGAGTTCAACCTGTGCGCCTTCGCCTTCAACAGCGACGTGCGTTTCAATCCGCGCCAGCTTTGCGCCTTCGGCGAGCACGAGCTGCCTGTATGTCGCGCCAGCGGACACCGAAACATGCGCCGCGCTGAGGCAAACGCCCTCGCCGCGCTGGATGACAACGCGGGTCAGCGCGCCTCCGGGCAGCACCTGAATCTCGCGCACATGCGCGTCGAGAGGGCTCGACATCTCGAACCGCTCAACGAGCAGCTTCTCTTCACCGGCGCGCACCTTGGTGATCGCGTGCTGTCCTTGCGCGACAGCAAGTCTGTCAATCACGCCAGCCAGCGCGCCCCAGGCCTCTGCAGGTCGCTCGGTCTCCGCAGGCAGCGTCGTATCCGCGAGCGCCGCGCGCAAGTCCGAATACTTCCACGCTTCGACACGGCGGTTGGGAAGGTCGGTTACGTTCACGCCGCCCTCACATACTTGTCGTAGCCTTCGCGCTCGAGTTCGAGCGCGAGTTCGGGGCCGCCACTGGCGGCTATGCGGCCGCGCGCGAGCACATGGACGCGGTCCGGTTTGATGTAGTCCAGCAGTCGCTGGTAGTGCGTGATCACCAGCATGGCGCGGTTCGGAGCACGCAGCGCATTCACGTTTTCTGCGACGATACGCAGCGCGTCGATATCGAGGCCTGAATCCGTTTCATCCAGAATGGCAAAACGCGGTTCGAGCACAGCCATCTGCAGCGCTTCGAAGCGCTTCTTCTCGCCGCCTGAAAAGCCGACATTGATCGGCCGCTTCAGCATCTCTTCGTCGATTTTGAGCGCCTTCGCCTTTGCGCGCATCAGCTTCAACAGTTCCGGCGCCGGCATCGGCGGCAAGCCGCGCGTTTTGCGCTGCGCGTTCACCGCCGCTTTCAAAAACGCGATCGTGGAGAGGCCCGGAATCTCAACCGGATACTGGAACGAAAGGAACAAGCCCTTCGCGGCGCGCTCCTCCGGCGCCAGCGCGAGCAGGTCTTCATCATCCAGCGTCGCCGCGCCTTGCGTCACTTCGTAGTTGCTGCGCCCACTCAGCGCATACGCGAGCGTCGACTTGCCCGAGCCGTTTGGACCCATGATCGCGTGCGTTTCGCCGGCAGGCACATGCAGCGTGAGGCCTTTTATGATCTCCGCGCCGCCTACGTTCACATGGAGGTTCTTGACGTCAAACACGCGGCGCATCCCCTCGATAATCCGCGACCGTGCGCGCCTTGTCGCCCTTGATGCTCGACAATCCGATGAAGAGCCCTGCACCGACCACAGCGGTCGCGGCAAAAATGGCTATCCCGAGCACGAGCTGCCCGCTCGCGCCGAGCCACGCGAACGACAATCCGCCGGCCACGAGCAGCCCCACGTAGAGCGCGACGATCGCGGTCCCTTTCCAATTGATCGGCCCTATCGCATTACGCGGATTGCCAACGGGAAAGCGACGGGCGAACCAGTACTCCGTCACGGACACACCCCTGACGTCCATTGGTTCGCAAGTTCACCGCGACGGCACAGCGAACGGCGATACGCGTTGGTGGGAAACCAGCCTTCTGGCTCGCGGTGAAACTCCACGCGCACGTGACCGGCGGCGACGGAGTCATCCGGAATGTCAGCGCGCACGATGTCCGCGGTGGCAGTGTCACCCGTCTCGCGCACCGTGAGGCTGACGGAGGCGCCCTCTTCATGCGCCTCCGGTGAGCCAACGAGCGGTTCGATCGCGGCTTCGATGGTGGGCGCGCCAACCACGTCGAGTTCTGTCGGCTCGATCGCCAAGAACGTGCTCGACGGCGCGTTAAGCAGCGCCGGGTCGACCTGCGGCAGCGGCACGAACTCTTCTGCGCCGTCGTCAATGACGTCCTCGGCCTGCGAGGATGCATCGATCTCCTGACCATTCTGCGATTGCTGACCGCATGCGGCCAGTGCAAGGGCGGCCGCCACCACAATCCAGCGCCTCATCATCCCACACTCCCCTCGAGACTGACTTCCAAAAGCTTTTGCGCTTCCACCGCAAATTCCATCGGCAATTTTTGTAGAACCTCACGCACGAAACCGTTCACTAGCAGCGCCACGGCTTCTTCCTCCGGCACGCCACGCGCGCGGAGATAGAAGAGCTGATCGTCTGAAAGCTTGGTCGTGGTTGCTTCGTGTTCGAACTGCGCATCGGGCGTACGCGTTTCGACATACGGGATCGTGTGCGCGGCGCATTGATCGCCGATCAGCAGCGAGTCGCATTGCGTATGGTTGCGCGCGCCCTTGGCCTTCGCGTGCGCTGATACGAGGCCACGATAGGCGTTGGATGATTTCCCGGCGCTGATGCCCTTGGAGATGACGCGCGAGCGCGTGTTCTTGCCCAGGTGCGTCATCTTCGTGCCGGTGTCGGCTTGTTGGCGGCCGTTCGTGACGGCGATCGAATAGAACTCGCCAACGCTATCATCGCCGCGCAACACGCAACTCGGGTATTTCCACGTTATAGCGGAACCGGTCTCCACCTGTGTCCACGAAATCTTGCTTCGCTTTCCGCGGCAATCTCCGCGTTTTGTCACGAAATTATAGATCCCGCCCTTCCCGTCAGCGTCACCCGGCCACCAGTTCTGCACGGTTGAATATTTGATCTCAGCATCATCGAGTGCAACGAGTTCGACGACAGCCGCGTGCAGTTGGTTCTCATCGCGCATCGGCGCGGTGCAGCCTTCGAGGTACGAGACGTACGCGCCCTTGTCGGCGATGATCAGCGTGCGCTCGAACTGGCCCGTGCCTTCCGCGTTCATGCGGAAATAGGTCGAAAGCTCCATTGGGCAGCGCACGCCCGGCGGCACGTAAACGAACGAGCCGTCAGAGAAGACGGCGCTGTTGAGCGTGGCGAAGAAATTGTCTGTCGAAGGCACAACGGTGCCCAGATACTGCTTCACGAGCTCGGGATGCTCGCGCACCGCTTCACTCATCGAGCAGAAGATGACGCCAGCCTCGGCCAGTTCAGCCTTGAACGTGGTCAGCACCGAGACGCTGTCGAACACCGCATCGACAGCGACGCGAGGCGCGCCTTTGACACCAAGCAGCGTTTCTTGCTCGCGCAGCGGGATGCCAAGTTTTTTGTAGGTTTCGAGGATTTCGGGATCGACGTCGTCGATGCTTTCATATTTCGCGCCACTCTTAGGCGCCGCGTAATAGCGCGCGGACTGGTAATCGATCGGCGGATAATGCACGAGCGCCCAGGTCGGCTCTTCCAACGTTTGCCAACGGCGAAACGCGTCAAGCCGCCAATCCAGCATCCACGACGGCTCGGCCTTCTTCGCGGAGATGTAACGCACGATCTCCTCGCTGAGGCCCGCCGGCGCCAGCTCCTGTTCGACGTCGGTGACAAAGCCGTGCTTGTACTTCTCCGATTCAAGCGCACGCGCGGCGGCGACGGTGTTCTTGTCGATGGTTTCCTTTACCGCGCTCATGCCGCCGCCCCTTGCGCGCGGCGCGCGGCAGTCTTGTTCAGCGCGTGCAGCGCTTCCTCGACATCGCTTTCCTTGGACTCGTGTCCGAAGCTCACGCGCAACGCGGCTTTCGCCAGATCTGGCATTACGCCCATGGCGGCAAGCACGCGGCTTGAACGCACTTTGCCGGACGAACACGCGGCGCCCGAGCTAATCGCGACGCCTTCAAGGTCCATCGCGATGACGGCGGTTTCGGCAGCGAGGCCGGGCAGCGCGAAGTTGGACGTGTTCGGTAGCCGCGGGGCGGCAGCGCCGAAGACGACAGCGTCACGTGGCAGGCCCGCTTCAAAGCGATCGCGCATCGCCGCGAGGCGCGATGCGTCGTCCTCGACATCTCGCAGCGCCCATTCAGCGGCGACGGCAAAGCCGACGATTGCCGGCATGTTTTCCGTACCTGGGCGCCGGCCGCGTTCTTGCCCGCCGCCGAACCGCGACGTCGTGAAGGGCGCGCCAGGCGCGAGCACAAGCGCGCCCGCACCGGGCGGGCCGCCAAGCTTATGGCTGGAGACGACAAGATAACTCGCGTCGAGATCGCCGATATCGACGGGGATGCGGCCAAAGGCCTGTGCGGCGTCGACCAGAAGCAACGCGCCGTGTTCACGGCAGAGCGCGGCGACGCGTGCAATGGGCTGGATGACACCTGTTTCGTTGTTCGCAAGGTGCACCGCGACAAGCGCGGGCTTGGGCGCGTCGGCAAGCAGAGCGCCGAGTGCTGCTAGGTCAATCAGACCGTCGGCGCCCACTGGCGCAACGCGTTCTGCGCCGAAGCTACGTGTCGCGTGCTCGTAGATCGCGTCGTGCTCGACTGCCGAAATGATAAGCGACGCCGCACTTGGACCGCGGGCCTTCAGGCCCGCATGCGCGTCTGAAGACGCGCGGTCCAAGACGCTTGAAAGCGCAAGATGCAACGCTTCAGTGGCGCCCGACGTCAGCACTACGTTCTCCGCACTCGCGCCGAGCATGCCCGCGAGCTTTTCGCGCGCGTCTTCGATCAGCGCGCGTGCGCGCCGGCCTGCGCCGTGCACGCTCGACGGATTGCCGCCTGCCGCCAATGCGCGCGACATCGCCACCGCCGCTTCCGCGCGAACGGGAGCGCCGGCGTTGTAGTCGCAATAGATTGGCGTCTTCTTCATCACTTATTCCGCGGCAACGCGCGCACTGCCGTCGAAGCGTTGTTCCAGCACATCCGCGAGCGACACTGAATCAAGGAAGGACTGGATACGGTCGCCCATCTCCTGCCAGAGCCCGTGCGCAATGCAGCGCCCTTGCTTGCCGATGCAGCTCTTTGTGGAAGCGGCATCGCAACGCGTCGCTTTGATGGGCTCGTTCACCGCCGCGATGATCTCGGCCACCGTCACCCGGTCGGCGCCGCGCGAGAGGCGGTAACCCCCGCCGGGCCCGCGCACGCCCGCGACCAGACCGGCCTTCCGCATCCGCGCAAAAAGCTGCTCCAGATAGGACAGCGAAATCTCCTGGCGGCGGGCGACCTCCTGGAGAGGCACCGCCCGCTCGACCCCGCCGTGGAGGGCTAAATCGGCCATCGCCATGACCGCGTACCGGCCTTTCGACGTCAAACGCATCTTCGTCCCTTCCCGCGCCCTCGCACGCCCCCAAAATCATGTGCTAGAAGCCGCCCCCTTCAGGGGCAGGGCACACAGCCTTATCTAAGCCGAGAGCTAAGATACCCAAGTGTTTTGGTCAAGAATTAGCCGCTTGCCGTATTTTGGCGGTGGCTGGGGTCGCATGAATGCCGGAAGTGATTTTCCCAGGCGCCGCCGGGCGCGTGGAAGGCCGTTACCAAGAACCGTCAAAAGAAGGCGCGCCGATCGCGCTTATCCTGCACGGCCACCCGAAAGCGGGCGGGTCGATGCAGGACCGCGTCACGGTGCAGCTCTACAAGCTTTACGCCGACTACGGCTTTGGCGTGCTTCGCTTCAACTTCCGCGGCATCGGCCGATCACAAGGCGTGTTCGACAACGGCATGGGCGAACTCTCCGACGCCGCCTCCGCGCTCGACTATCTGCAAAGTATGAACCCCAACGCGGAGCAGTGCTGGGTTGGCGGCTATTCGTTCGGCGCGTGGATTGGACTGCAGCTTTTGATGCGCCGTCCCGAGATCGACGGCTTCATCGCGGTGGCGCCGCCGGCGAACCATTACGATCTCTCATTCCTCGCGCCATGCCCTGCTTCAGGCGTGATCATCTACGGCACACGCGATAGCGTCACGACCGCGCAAGACATGGAACGCGTCATCGGACGCATCCGCACACAGAAAAACATCAAAGTGGATGGCGCGCCCATCGAAGGCGCGGACCACTTCTTCCGTGGCCGCGACCCAGGCGAAGATCACCTCGCCGATGTCGAGAAGCATGCGCGCTCATATCTGGAGCGCAGGCTAGCCGCCCCGCCGCGTCCGCCGACCGCGAAGCGTTAGTCGCCGCCGCGTAGAAACGCTGGTTTCGGACCGCTCGAAAAGCCTTCGGGGCCGGCGTTTTCGTCGCGCTCGCGCGGCTGACGCTCGCGGCGCGGCGGACGATCTTCGCGCTGCTCACCGCGGCCTTGCTCACCGCGCGCTTCGCGCGGCTCGCCGCCTTCGCCTCCGCCCTCACGGGGCTCGCGGGCTTCACCGCCGCCTTCGCCTTCGTTCGGACGATAACGGCTGCGGCGGCCACGATTGCGATTGCGGCCACGCTGGTCGCCGTCGCGATCGAATTGTTGTTGCTGCTGTTGCTGGCCTTGCGGGAATTCAACGTCGGGCTGATCGCCGCCTTCGTTGCCCTCGCCACCTTCGGCGCCCTCCATTTCGGCGCCCATATCCTCGTCGCCTTCAGCGCCTTCGTCGGCGAAGCGCTCGTTCACTTGCGGCGGAGGCGTCGCCGGCTGCGTCGAGCGCCACAGGCGGAAATAGTGGTCTGCGTGTTGGAGGTAGTTCTCACTCAGCACCCGATCGCCTGAAGACGCCGCATCGCGCGCCATTTGCAGGTAGCGCTCGTGGATCATCGCCGCTGGACCACGCACCTTGCCGCCTTCCGGCCCGGAGCTTTCCATCGAGCGGTTGGGGTTCTGGTGCTGATGATTGTGTTGATGGCCGCCGCCGCCACCCGGTCTACGACCGCGGCCCCTCTGACGCTTCATTTGAGAGTTCACCATTTTAGTTGTTGTGGTCCATGGAGGTTGAAGGCCCGCCCGTGAGCTGTGCTCGCGTCGATCATGAGCCTTGTTTCAAAAGCCAATCGCCCGGTTCTCACGCACCTGGGGACTTGGTACTCGGCGAACTCGCCGTTGGTGTCCTGACCTCTTGCTGAGGAAGCTGCGGGGGCGATGGGGCGCCCGCCCGCCTTCATAAAACCGACGCCTGTCCAGCCCCGCGAACCTGTCTGGCGGTCGATTCCGATCCCCAACGTAATGCCTTGGAGCGGCCTCTCCAAGGGATTTTTCATACCCTACGATGATGCCGCACGCCGGCCCCAGACAACGCGGGGGATACCCGCGAGGTCCCTGCGCGGGGGTTCCGGGGTCAACCCGGCCCCTTTGGCGAGAACGATGACCGCTTCTGACTGCCCTATGCCGATCTCCAGTGCGAAGACGCCACCCGGCTTCAGCAGGAAGGGTAGCCGCTCAACAATCGCCCGGTACGCGTCCAATCCGTCGGGCCCGCCATCGAGCGCCAGGCGCGGCTCGAAACGCGCGACTTCCGGCGCGAGCGTTTCGATGTCGGCCGTTGGGATGTAGGGCGGGTTCGACACCACGAGATCGAACGCGCCATCGAGTGCTACGTCCCAATCGCCGTGCTTCAGTTCAAGGCGATCGATCACACCGAGCGCCTGAGCGTTCGCCTGTGCGACCGCGAGCGCGCCGTCGCTGATGTCGACGCCAATCCCCGTCGCTGCTTTACGCTCGGCGAGGATGGCAAGCAGGATCGCGCCAGATCCAACGCCGAAATCGAGCACGCGCGCGGGCGCGTCGGGTGCGATGACTTGGAACGCGGTTTCAACCAACAACTCAGTTTCGGGACGTGGGATAAGAACCGCTGGCGTCACCAGAAGATCGAGCGTCCAGAAATGCCTGTGGCCAACAATGTGCGCCACCGGCTCACGCGCTTCGCGCCGCCGTGTGAGCGCATCGACAGCCGCGACTTGTTCGTTCGTCAGCTCACGCCGCGGATCAGTGACAATATCGAGCCGCGACACGCCGGCGCCCGCTTCCAGCAACAAGCGCGCATCAAACACCGGCGTATCGACGCCCGCCGCTTCAAGCCGCCGCCGGACCTCGGTCCAGAGCGAAACGAGCGCGGTCACGCTTCTTCCTCGAGTGCAGCGAGCTTTTGCGCCTGATCTTCCGCCGCGAGCGCGTCGAGCACTTCGTCCAGCGCGCCGTTGATGACTTCGGGCAGATTGTAGACCGTCAAGTTGATGCGGTGGTCGGTGACGCGGCCTTGGGGGAAATTGTAGGTGCGGATGCGTTCACTGCGATCACCTGAGCCAATCTGGCCCTTGCGTTCGGCCGCGCGCGCCGCGTCTCGCATTTCGCGTTCGCGGTCGTAGAGCTTGGTCTTCAGCATCATCATCGCCTGCGCGCGGTTCTGGTGCTGTGACTTCAGCTGGCTGATGACGACAATGCCCGAGGGCATGTGCGTGATGCGCACGGCGCTGTCGGTTTTGTTCACGTGCTGACCGCCGGCGCCCGAAGAACGCATCGTGTCGATGCGAATGTCCTTGTCGGCGATGACGATATCGACGTCGCCCTCCGGTTGCGGCAGCACTGCTACCGTAGCAGCCGAGGTGTGGACGCGGCCCTGCGCTTCCGTTTCCGGCACGCGCTGCACGCGGTGCACGCCGCTCTCAAAGCGCATGCGTCCGAACACGCCTTTTCCGCTGACGCTGGCGACGGCTTCCTTCACGCCGCCAATGCCGGTTTCGGAGATGTCCTCTAGTTCGAACTTCCAGCCGCGGCGGCTCGCATAGCGCTGATACATGCGCAAGAGATCGCCCGCGAACAGCGCTGCTTCTTCCCCGCCCGTGCCCGCGCGCACTTCGAGGATGGCGGAGGCACTTTCGTCCTTGTCCTTCGGCGCAAGCAGCAGCAGTGCGCGCTGTTCCAATTCAGGCAGCCGCTCGCGTGCCGCATCCAGCTCGTCCCGTGCGAGCGCGGCCATTTCCGCATCGCCGTCCTTGGCCATGGCTTCCAGGTTGACGACTTCGGCGCGCAATGCGCGCACTTCTGCCACAGCTTCCACCAACGGCTTCAGCTCTGCGTGTTCTTGCCCGAGCTTGACGATCTCAGCGCCATCACTTGCGGCGGCGAGACGCGCTTCGACACGTTCGAAGCGATCGACCGCCTGGCCCAGGCGGCGTTCCAAGCGTTCAAACGCTGACATCAGCTACATCACGTCGGTGAAGATCTCGGGCTCGACCGCCGAAATCTGCGGCTCGTCGAAGACGATCGTATCCGCCGTGCGGCGCGCGTACGGCACGATCACTTCCACGGCGTTGCCGTTGGCGCCTTCGATGTGGAAGCAAAGCGCGCTGGCGTCATCGCTGCGCGCACGGCCATCGAACACAAGGCCGGCCGCGATGAGGCCGTTGTCTTTCTCGTCGAGCCGGAAACCCGCTATGAGACCCGAGATGTGATCGGCGGGCGCGGACTTATCGATCGGCAGATCGACGTTCGTATGAATCTGCTCGCCGGTCTTGCGGATGCCGGCGCCGAACGGCGCAAACGACGCGCCGTCCTTCAACGCGCGGTGAGCTGCGTCGAAGAGATATTCGTACGTGTCCTGCAGGTGACGCTGCAGCATCCTCAGCCCTTCGCCGCTTCACACTCGTCACGAACGACGCGCGCGCGGTCTTCAACCAAGCCAACGATATGGTCGATCATGGCCGCGTTGTCGACCTTGTGGTCGGCCTGGCCGGCCACATAGACCATGCCCGCGCCCTTACCGCCGCCCGTAAAGCCCAGATCGGTCATCAGCGCCTCACCCGGCCCGTTCACGACGCAGCCGATGATGGAGAGCGTGATCGGCTCAGGGATGTGCGCCAGGCGGCGCTCCAATTCGTCCACGGTGGCGATGACGTTGAAGCCCTGCCGCGCGCAGGACGGGCACGCGATGATGGTGACGCCGCGCTGGCGGAGGCCCAGCGACTTCAGCAGATCGTTGCCAACCTTAATTTCCTCAACAGGATCGGCAGCGAGCGAGACGCGGATCGTGTCGCCAATGCCCGCCCACAGAAGCGAGCCCATCGCGATGGAGGATTTCACCGTGCCAGCACGCAGCGCGCCCGCTTCGGTGACGCCAAGATGCAACGGCGCGTCCGTTGCCTCGGCTAACATTTGATAAGCCGCTGCCGTGAGGAACGCGTCAGACGCCTTCACGCTGATCTTGTACTCGCGAAAGTCATGCTCTTCGAGAATGGCCGCGTGCGCCAGCGCGCTCTCGACCATCGCTTCGGGACATGGCTCGCCATACTTCTCTAACAAATGTTGCTCGAGCGAGCCGGCATTCACGCCGATGCGGATGGCGCAGCCGTGATCCTTGGCGGCTTGCACCACTTCTTTGACACGCTCTGGCTTGCCGATGTTGCCCGGATTGATCCGAAGGCACGCCGCGCCCGCGGCCGCTGCTTCAATCGCGCGGCGATAGTGGAAGTGAATGTCGGCAACGAGCGGCACCTTCGCCGCGCGCGCAATCTGCGCGAACGCAGCGGTAGAGTCCTCGTCCGGACAGGACACGCGCACAATGTCCGCGCCTGCTTCTTCCAGCCGACGGATTTGGTTGATGGTCGCCGCCGCATCGGAGGTCGGCGTGTTGGTCATGGACTGGACGGTGATCGGCGCATCGCCGCCCACCTCAACGCTGCCCACGCGAATCTTACGCGACCGGCGCCGTTCGATCCGCCGCCAGGGGCGGATGTGGTGAAGGTCGGCCGCTGCGCCGTCCATGACTGAAGATTCCTCTCAGGCCGGAAATAGCGCTTCGAACGACGACCTAACAGCCCTGCCGGCTGCGGCTCAGCTGCGCGGCGGTGTGACCGAAGCCTGCACCACGGGCTGAATCTCGTCGATCTGGCGGCCCAGCACCGGCATCCCGGCCGTCCCGAGCAGACCCGCCGTCGCGCCGTTCACGTAGAGCTCGAAGGCGCCGCCATCGCGGGCGTGGAGGGTCCACCCGGCGCTGGCGTCGGGCGTGTAGACGTCGCCCGGCTCCAGGGTGCGCGACAGGAATACCGTGCCGTCAGGCCCGCGGGCTTCCAGCCAAGCCTGAGTCAGCGCCCGTATCTCCACCACCCGGCCATCGGCGCGCGTGATGGGGGCGGACGCAGGCGCAGCCTGCGAGGCGGAAGCGGACGCCACAGCGCGCTCAGGCGCCTGGTCGCGGTTCGAGTTCATTTCGACAGCGCGCCAACCGACGAACAGGGCGGCAATCACCACCAGGCCAGCCGCGATCGTCCAAGGCCGCTCCTTGCGGGGCTTCGAGGCAGGCCGGCGCATCTGGTGGGGCTGAGAGCTGTCCCGCGTCAGCGCACATTCGTCTTGGAATTGCTTGACGATGCCCTCTTCGGGAATCCCCAGCTCGCGCGCGTAGGACCGGAGGAAGGCCAGCGCATAGGCTTTCCCCGGCAGCAGCTTAACGTTCATGGCCTCGAGCGCTTCGAGGAATTCACGGCGAATGCGAATGCGCTCGGCTACCTCCTCGACGGACCAGCCCCGCTGGCGGCGCGCCTCGGATAGTTTCCGGCCAGCACGCCAAGCCGGGTCGAGCTCAAGCGCCGGCGCAGGTCCCTGCGTCCGTTGCGGAGACGCATCGGCTTCCGGCTCGTTCTGTTGCGGCGTGGGCACTTGGTGAAGCATCGGTTTCGCTGGTCCCTCCTACGAGACCCTACGTTTACAAAGGCAAATTTTGAGCCACTGAGAAAGCTTAATCGCGAATCAGGATTTGCTCAACGCAACATCCGAACGTGTTACAGTGCATATCCGTTCTTGTTCGCAAATTCTGTGAGTTCAGTCCGTATAGAGGGCGCACCTGAGTTGATCATGCGCGCCACTGCGTCGCCCGCTTGACGCGCATCGAGCGACAGAACGAGACGCTTAACGGGGCCCACGCCCGACGCTGGCATCGACAGGCGCCGAAATCCAAGCGCCGCAAACGCCAACGCCTCAAGCGGCCTGCCGGCAGCCTCGCCGCAGATGGAGATCTGCATGCCTGCCGCATCGGCGTCATCGCGGATGCGCTTCAGAAAGCGCAACGCCGCCGGAGAGAGGATGTCGTAGCGCTCATACACCCTGGGGTTTCCCCGATCCGCGGCGAAGAAGTACTGCATGAGATCGTTGGTGCCGATCGAGAGGAAGTCAGCGCGACCCTTAAGGTCCGGGATGCTCCACGCCAGCGCCGGCGCCTCGACCATGGCGCCGACCTCGACATGGTTGGGCAGCTTGCCGCCCCGCGAGTGACGCCATTCAAGCTCTCGGTCCACGAGCGCGCGCGCCGCGTCGAACTCGGTCACCGTGGTCACGAGCGGAAACATGATCCGCAAGCGCCGGCCGGCGCCGGCGCTGATCAAAGCGCGGAGCTGGTAACGCAGGAGCGCTGGCCGATCCAAACCGATGCGGAGCGCCCGCCAGCCAAGCGCTGGGTTCTCTTCCCGCTCCGCCATCGTCACGTACGGCAGCACCTTGTCGCCGCCGAGATCGAGCGTGCGGAAGGTCACTGGCCGTAGGCCCGCCGCCTCCAACACGTCGCGATAGAGCGCCGTCTGCGCCTCAAGGCGCGGCAGCGTCTCGGAGACCATGAACTGGAATTCGGTGCGGAAGAGGCCGATGCCCTCCGCGCCCACGTCCTCCAAATGGTGCACGTCGAGCGCGAGGCCCGCGTTCAACAGCAGCGTCATCCGCTCGCCATCCTGGGTGACGGGCGGGATGTCCCTCAGCCGAGCGAACTCCGCAGCACGCACCGAGCGCAACGCGACGCGCTGTCCGTAGGCCGAGAGCACTTGGTCTTCTGGCCGGAGGCGCACCTCGCCGCGCTCGCCGTCGAGCACAAGCGGGTCGCCGTCTTCGACGCGCGACAGCAGGCCCGGCAACAGCCCCACCATCGGGATGCCAAGCGCACGCGCGACGATGGCGGCGTGTGCGTTGTTGGCGCCTTCTTCCAGTGCGACGCCCTTCAGCCGGTCCGCGCCATAATCGAGCAGCTCCGCCGGCCCCAATTGGCGCGCCACCAGGATGGCATTCTCAGCCATGGGTCGCGCCGACGCGCCGCCCACGCCCGCGAGCGCACGCAGAAGTCGGTTATCCAGATCCTCCAAATCGTGCAGGCGTTCGCGCAAGTAAGGATCGCGCGTTGTATTGAACTTCGCCCTGTGCTCGCCCCGCACGCGTTCGACGGCGGCGTCAGCGGAAAGGCCCGCGCGAACCCCGTGCTTCAGCTTCAGCTCCCAGCTTGGGTCCGAGGCAAGCATTACGAACGTTTCGAGCACTTCGCGCGACACGCCGGAGATGCGACCCGGGTCGCCATCGAGCATCTCGCTCAAGGCGCCGCGCACCTGCGCGAGCGCAGCATCCAGGCGCTGCTCTTCACGGACAGGGTCATCGGCAATGACGCGCCCAAGCGGCGCGTGTGGCTCATGGAGTACCGCTGTGCCAATCGCGATGCCGTCAGAGAATGCGCGGCCCTGCAACAGGTCAGGACGACTCGGTCGCGCTTCGACGTCAGCAAGGCCAGAGAGATCGCCGAACGCGCCGGACGCGACGATCTCGGCGAGCACCATGGCGATGGTTTGCAGCGCCTCGACTTCGTCATCGCCATACGTGCGCTGAACGCGGTTCTGCACGATGAGCACGCCGAACGTCCGTTCGGAACGCACGATCGGCACGCCGAGGAACGCGTGGAACGCCTCTTCTCCCGTTTCGGGACGATACGCGAACCGCTCATGGCTCTGCGCGTCGGCGAGATTGATCGGCTGCGCGGTTTCGGCGACCAGGCCAACGAGGCCCTCGCCGTTCTTCAACCGCGTTGTGTGAACCGCCGCAGGCGCCAGGCCCTGCGTTGCGAACAACTCATGGAACGCGCCGCGCGTCAGGTAGATCGAGCAGACATCCGCGACCATCGTCGAAGCGACCATCGAGACGAGCCGGTCCAGGCGCTCCTGCGCCTGCCCGCCTGTCTCCATGATCTCCCGCAGCTTGCGCAGGAGTATCCGGGACCCGCCGATGCTCGCCGGACTGGCCATCCCGCTCGTTTCGCTCCTTCAACGCCGTCAGGCGGCGTCCAAACCATAGGCCGTATGCAGCGCGCGCACTGCAAGCTCGGTATACGCCGCGTCGATCAACACCGAGATTTTGATCTCGGACGTGGCAATCGCCTCGATACTGATGCTTCTTTGCGCAAGCGCCTCGAACATCGTGCGCGCCACACCGACCTGGCTGCGCATGCCGATGCCTATGACGGACACTTTGGCCACATCGCGGCGAACGTGAACGTCTTCCACGCCAACCTTGCCGCGCGCGGCCTCGATCGTTTCGACGGCGCGCCCCGCGTCACGGTCCGGGCACGTGAATACGATATTACGCCGCCCCGGCTGGCGCGCTTCGGTCTGCACGATCATGTCCACGTTGACGTTGGCGTCAGCGAGACGGCCGAAGATTTCCGCGGCGCTGCGGATATCGTCATTGACGCCCAGCAGCGTGATCTTGGCCTCGTCGCGCGAATAGGCGACGCCGGAGACAACTTGCTTTTCCACGATCTCATCCTCGGGACAAACCAGCGTGCCGGGATTGGGCGCTCCCGGCTCGACGAAACTTGAAAGTACCCGCACGGGCACGCGGTGCGCGAACGCGAGCTCAACCGAGCGCGTCTGCAGCACCTTGGCGCCGAGCGAGGCCATCTCCAGCATTTCTTCGTAGGAGATTTTTTCGAGGCGCCGCGCTTTGGCGACGATGCGCGGATCGGTCGTGTAGACACCGTCCACGTCCGTGTAGATGTCGCAGCGTATCGCCTTCAACGCAGCGGCCACCGCGACCGCGGACGTATCAGAGCCGCCGCGGCCGAGCGTGGAGATACGGCCATCTTCAGTGATGCCTTGGAAACCGGGGATCACGGCGACAACGCCGCTGTCCATCGAAGGCCCGAGCGCATCGGCGTTGATGTCGGCAATGCGCGCCTTGGCGTGCGCGCGATCGGTGCGGAACGGGATCTGCCAGTTCTGCCAGGAGCGCGCCGGTATGCCCAGGCGGCGCAGCGCCAAAGCTAGCAAGCCCGTCGTCACCTGCTCGCCAGAGGAGACGACGACATCGTACTCATCGTCGAACTGATCAGCCGCCAGAGGCGCGCCATTGGCGCCCTTGCCGCCGACGCCGTGCGCGAGCTGCACAAGTTTGTCGGTTTCGCCGGCCATGGCCGAGACCACTACCGCCAAGCCCAGCCCAGGCTTGCGTTCAGCCGCGACCAAGCGCGCGACGCGGGCGATGCGGTCCACGTCGCCCACGGACGTGCCCCCGAACTTCATCACCAGACGAGACATGGGAAACTGCGGAACCCGAAGCGCTATTTATCCGGCCCTTAGCATGCTCCGCTGCGGCGCGATACCAGCTTGATCCAAACGGGTTTCGCTTCGAAATGAAGTCCATGGCCGACGCCACCATCGATCCCGCCGAAGTGGAGAAGTTCAGCGCGCTGGCGGCTGAATGGTGGAATCCGAAAGGGCCGTTCGGCGCCCTGCACCGGATGAACCCCGTGCGCCTCCAATACATCCGCGATCTCGCCGCTGAACATTTCGGTGCGAAGGGCAAACCACTCGCGGGCCTCGCAGTGCTCGATCTTGGTTGCGGTGGCGGCTTGGTCTCTGCGCCGCTTACAAGGATGGGCGCGAAAGTGACGGCCATCGATGCGTCAGAGGAAGCGATCGGCGCCGCACGCGCCTATGCGAGCCAAGCCGGTCTCGACATCGACTTCCGCTGCACGACAGCAGAGGCACTGGTCGAGAAAGGCGCCAAGTTCGATGTCGTCGCCGCGCTGGAAATTGTCGAGCACGTCGCCGACGTGAACGTCTTTCTCACGGCCGCCGCCGCTTTGGTCAAACCGGGCGGCTTGCTTGTCCTCTCCACCATCAACCGCACGCCGAAAGCGCACGCGCTCGCTATCGTCGGTGCGGAGCGCATTCTTAAGTGGGCGCCGGAGGGCGCGCACGATTACGAGAAGCTGGTAACGCCAGAGGAAGTCCGCGCAGGCGCGCCGTCACTGAATTGGAAAGAGCCTGTGGGGATCACCTATCAGCCGCTTGGCAACGGCTGGTCGCTCACAAGCGACGCGTCAGTGAATTACCTCATCGCCGCTGCGAAGCCGGCTTAGCGGATCGTCGAAGGTCTCAAGGGTCACGATGCGGCCCGCATCGTTGAGATCGCGGATCTGGAAGCCTTCCGCATTGTGCCGCTTGCGTGCATCTGCGCCGCGGGCGCGGGCGAACCATTCGGCAGTCACGAGATCGCATTCGGCGTCGATGGACACGCAGACCGTCTCTTCCTCAGTGGTTTCCGTCAGGTATTCGACTCGGTAGCGCACGATCGTCCCCTCGCACAGACCGCCGAGTGTACCGATTCAAACGGTTCGCGCGTCTGCCGCTTAGCTAGGTCGGACGGACTAGGTGAGCGGACTTCGCGCCAGGGAACTCGCGCGCGGCGTGTGCGCGTTCCTAATTCAACTTCTTCTGCGGTTGCGCTGGCGCAAGTTCCGGCGGCAGCGGCGAAGCTGGGATGCCCTCTTCCGCCAATTCACGCGCTTCCTCGGGCGTCGCTTCGCCCCAGATCGCGCGTTCGTCGCTCTCGCCCGTGTGCATCTTGCGTGCTTCGTCCGCGAACTTGTCGCCGACATAGTCGAAATTGTCCTTGATGTGCTCGCGCACCTTTTTCGCCATCGCCATCGCGACAGGGCGTTCCTTCTGCGCTTCTTTCTTGCGCGACGTGCGCACGGCCGGCGCCATCGGCGCCTTCTCTACGTGCTTGGAACCACAGTGCGGGCACTCGATCAGGCCGCTGGCGGCCTGTTTGTCGTAATCGGCGATCGAGCCAAACCAGGCGTCGAACTCATCACCGTTTGCGCACTTGAGGTCGTACCGGATCATGGTCCCGTAAAATCCCGCCCGCCTTGCCACGCTGGAATTTTCGCGCGGGCAGCTGCGACGGAATCTAGGTCGAGATCGGCGACGATGAAACCCGGTTCGTCATGCGGGAGTGCAGAGAGCACCTTCCCCCACGGGTCGATGATCATGGAATGACCCCAGGTTGAGCGGCCATCCTCGTGGCGCCCGCCCTGGGCGGGGGCGATCACAAAGCAGTGCGTTTCGATGGCGCGTGCCCGTAGCAGCACTTCCCAGTGCGCTTGCCCCGTCGGCACGGTGAACGCAGCGGGCACCGCTATGATCTCGGCACCAGCACGCGCCAGTGAGGCGTAGAGGCGCGCAAAACGCACGTCATAGCAAATCGTCATGCCGATCTTCGCGTCCATCGGTCCTTCGATGACGACAGCATTTGCGCCGCCCTCAACGGTGTCGCTCTCGCGATAATTTTCGCCGCCGCCAAGCGTCACGTCGAACAGATTGATCTTGTCGTACCGCGCCGCGATTTTTCCATCGGGCGTGAACATGAAAGAGCGGTTGAACACCTTGCCGTCGCCCGTCGCGATCGGCGCCGAACCCAAGAGCAGCCACACGCCAAGCTCTTGCGCAGCGCGACCCCAAGCAACGAGTTCAGGATCGCCCTTCTCGGGACCGACCGCCGCGAACAGCCGCTCACGGTCGCGATCGAGCCGCGTTGTCATTTCCGGTGTCGCGATCAGCCGCGCGCCAGCTGTTGCAGCTTCACGAATGAATGGCATCGCGGCCGCACGGTTCGCAGCGGCGTCGATCCCCGAACGCAACTGAACAGCCGCAACGCGAAGCTTGCGCATCACGCGCCCGCCAGCAGCGGATCGAGCGCGCCGCGTTGCTCCAACGCGTGGAGATCGTCGCAGCCGCCGATGTGCGTGTCGCCGATGAAGATTTGCGGGAAGGTCCAGCGGCCCGAACGCGACACCATTTCCTGGCGCTTGTCCGGACAACCCGTGGCGTCGATCTCACGCACGTTCGCGCCCTTGCGTTGCAGGAGCGAAATCGCCCGTGTGCAGTACGGGCAGAACGAGCGTGTATAGACCGTGACGTCAGCCATCCGACTCACATGGTTTCATACAAGGATATCTGTAGGCCTAACGACGCGCGCCAGTGTCAGGCCATGCACTTCTGCAGCCCCCGCCTTTCGCAATGCACGGGCGCACGCTTCCAGCGTCGCGCCGGTCGTGAGAACGTCGTCCACCACAAGGATCGTTTTGCCCTCGAAGCGCCCGCTCGCCTTGATCGCGCCGCCAATATTGCGCCGCCGTTCCGAAGCCGAAAGCCCCGCCTGGCTCTTGCGTCTCTTAACACGTGTCAGTGCGCCGGGTTTCCAGCTCTTGCCTGTGGACGCCGTCAGCGCCTGCGCCAGCCAGGCGGCCTGGTTGAAGCTGCGGACCGCAAGCCGCGTCCAATGCATCGGCGCAGGCGCGATGAAATCGCAGCGCTGGAGCATCTCACCGGCGGCAGCTGACATCCAGCGTGCAAACACCGGCAAGCCATCCCGCCGGCCACCGCGCTTCAGATCGAGGATCAGCCGCCGGGCGTGATCCTCGTAGACGAGCGCGGCGCGGGCGCTGTCATAAGCGGGCTTGCGGCCCGCGCAGGCGCCGCAAACCGCGTTGGGCCCCGCGTCGTCCGGCAACGGAAAGCCGCAGCACGAGCAGAGCGGTTCGGAGAGGAACTTCAGTTCGCCCCAAAGCGCCGGCTCGATCACGCCGGGCCGGTCGACGATCTCCTCGGACAGCAGCGAGCGCGGCGGCCAGATGAGATCTGACAGCCGCGAGACGATGCCGCGTTTCCGGAAACTGGCCGTCGCGCGTAAGGATGCGCCCATGTCTCCCCCGCGCCCATTCGAGCCACGCCTTGTGCGCCAGCGCAAGCGCCGCGCACGCACCGGCTTTCGCGAGGCGGCGTTTCTGCACCAGCGCGCGGCGGCGGATTTGGCCGAGCGCCTGGAGGCAATCCCGCGCCGGTTCGAGCGCGTGCTGGCGCTGGGTGGGGAAGGCTTGGTGTCCGCCGAGATCGCGGCGCGGCCCGAACTGGCGGCGCGCGTGGGGGATGTGATCGAGGCGAGCTTGGCCGACGTCGATCCCGAGCACCTGCCCTTTGCTGCGGGTGCGTTCGATCTCATCGTGGCGCCGCTCGCGCTGCACTGGGTGAACGACCTGCCCGGTGCTCTGGTGCAATTGCGCCTGGCGCTGAAGCCGGATGGCTTGCTGCTCGCATCAATGTTCGGCGGCGAGACGCTGAACGAGCTGCGGCTTTCCCTGCTCGAAGCGGAATCCGAACTCACCGGCGGCGCAGCAATGCGCGTCGCGCCGTTCGCGGATTTGCAAGACATCGCCGGCTTGCTGCAACGCGCGGGCTTTGCATTGCCTGCCGCGGACCGCGACGTCGTCACCGTGCGCTATGCCGAACCGATGCGCTTGCTCGCGGACCTCCGCGCCATGGGCGAAACCGCCGCCCTCGCCGAACGAGCCCCACGCACCTTGAGCCGCCGCATTCTCGCGCGCGCGTTCGAAATCTACGCCGCGCGTTTCGCCGACACCGAAGGACGCATCCGCGCCACCTTCGAAATCCTCACCGCCACCGGCTGGGCGCCGCACGAGAGCCAGCAAAAACCGCTGAAGCCGGGGAGTGCGAAAACGCGGCTTGCGGATGCGTTGGGGACTAAGGAACAGAGCGCGGGTGAAAAGCCGGGATCGGGCAGCCGCGACGATTCCTAGAGCTTTCAACGCGATGCGAAAACGCGCTCCAAGACGCCCGACTATTTCCTTGATGCACAGAGTTGAACGACCTACGCCGGTCGGGCGAGGACTTTTGGAGGGGACCCATGAACTTCAAACGCATCTCACTGCTCGCGACCGTCGCAGCGGCGGCGGCAATGTCCGCGACCAGCGCGCAAGCGCAAGATTGGTCTGGAATGTATGTCGGCGGACAGCTTGGTTACGCGAACGGCGATGCCACAATGCCCTACGGCGGCATCGGCGGCCCGACGACGACCCCGCAGCCCGACGCTGACCTTGACGGTTGGACGATCGGCGGACGCATTGGATTCAACTGGAATCCCGGCAGCTGGGTCTTCGGCGTCGAAGGCGATCTCGACTATTCAGACATTTCCGGCGATGACGGCGGCGGCGGCGGCGACATCAACGGTGTTGAAACAAACTGGCAGACGTCGATCCGCGGACGCGCTGGATTTTTGGCAACCCCCAGCTTCCTCATCTACGGAACGGCCGGCTGGACCTACATGGACGCCGAAGCGACCGTAGACAACGCGCCAACCGAAAGCATCTCTGGCGAGTTCACAGGCTGGACCTACGGGATCGGCGGCGAATGGGCGTTCTCCGAGACGATGAGCGGGACCGTCGAGTGGCGCCACGACGAGTACGATGGCGAGCGCTTCTCATTCCCGGTGAACGGCTATGACGAAACCATTTCGCCAACACTCGATTTCGTCCGCGTCGGTGTGAACTGGCACTGGTAAGAACGAACGACAAAACAGCAGCGGCGGCGCGATGCGTCGCCGCTTTTGTTTGCTGCGCTAAATCTTCTCCGAAATCCGGATCGCCGCGCGGCAGCCACTAGGCCCGACGAATAGCGTCTACGGTCTCACTCCAAACGTCGCGTACCGCGCCGCCACACCTGCTTCGCGGGACAGCGCCGCGTCGATGTCGGTCTGGCCATCAGCCACCTGTCCTGCCCGAAGCCTTGCAACGCCGCGTCCGTATAGCGAGCCAGTCATTCGCGGCTCTAACCTGACAGACGCGTCGTAGTCGGCGATGGCATTCTGAAAATCGCCGCGCAAGAACGCCACTGCCGCCCGGCTATTCAGCGTATTTGCGTCTTGTGGCCGAATGCTCAGTGACGCATTGCAGTCCTGCAGGGCCGCATCCAAGTCGCGCCCCATGAGCACGCGTACCCAGCATCGCCCATTCAACATGTCAGCATCTTGCGGGGCCAGCTGGACGGCGCGGTCAAAATCAACGAAGGCGCGTTCGTAGTCACCGAGAGTTTGGTAGGACACGCCTCGGTTTTGGAGCGCCCGTACATCTTGCGGATTAAGTCTCACCGCTTGATCGGCATCGCTCAGCGCGCGTTGAATATCTCCTTGAAGCCCAAAGGCTGCTCCGCGATTCAGATAAGCCTGCTGGTATCGAGGATTGAGAAGGATTGCGCGATCGAAGTCCGCAAGTGCTCGCGCCAAATCGCCTTGACGGCCATAGGCGAGACCACGGTTGTTAAAGGCCCGCGCGAGGTTTTCGGGCGTACCCGACCCCGCTTCGATCACGGCATCGCACGCGCGAATGACTGCCGCCAGCGTGGCTCCCTCGGAGCAGTCCACCGCGGCGGTATTTTGCTGCGCGACGACCCCGCCCGGGGTGCAAATCGCCAAAGCGGCGATTGCTGATGAGATCAGCACCTTTTTCGTCACTTGTTCACGCGCCTAAATCTTCTCCGAAATCCGGATCGCCGCCCTGCATCCCACCTTGATCACCGCCGACAGCACCGAATAGCCGAACGCATCCCGCGCGCCCTGCTCAACAGCCGTGTCCTTGTGCGCGAGTTCATCTTCGCGGAATTTGTCGACGACGTGCTTCAGTTCTGCATCGACGCCGGCCAACGCCTGGCTCTGGCGCCCGTAGTGTTCTTCGATCACGTCCTCGACGGCTTCAGTGCACGCATGCGCGGCGCGCTCACCGAGCAAAGCAGTAGCTGCGCCCAGCCCAAATCCCATCACGCGCCAAAGCGGCGCCATCACAGTCGGCCGCACGCCGCGTTCTGCGATCATGCGATCGAACGTTTTCAGATGCTCCTGCTCGCCCGCTTCCATGCCGGCGATCACGCGCGCGGCGTGCGCTTTGCCTTCAATGCGGTCGAACACGGCGCGCTGGCCGCGATAAATCTGCACCGCGCCATACTCACCCGCATGATCGACGCGCAGCATTTCCGCTAGTCGCCGTTCGCGCACATCTTCGCCGGGCATGGGCGGGTGATCTCTCATGCCTTGCGCTCCGGCGCCGCGGCCACCGCAAAGCTCAATAGCGCCATCAAGAGCGAAGCAATCGCGTTCCAGCCCGCCATCGAGATGCCCCACAGCGACCAGGCGATCTCATCGCATTTTGGAAATTCCACCGCGCCGGTGAAGTCCATCGGGCCAATATCATTCGGATCGATGCGCGCATCGCACTGCGCCACAACCCAATGCTGCTCCACCGCGACGTGGTACATCCCCATCGCCGCCGAACCCAGCAGCACAAGGCCAATCACCACGATCGCCCACCGCAAAATCCCAGGCCAAAGGCGAACTGCCATCAGCGCGAGCAATGAAACGGCGAGAACGCCCCAGTGCCAATGCCGCTGGTCGAGGCAGAGCGGGCAAGGCGTGAGGCCGAGCGTCTTCTGAAAATAGAACCGCGCCACCACCCACATCGCGCCGGAAAAGGCGAGCGTTACGAACGGCCAGATGGGGCGAAGGCGTGCCAACATGGGGCCAGTCTACCTCAGAAACTCATGGCCGATCTGCGGCGCCCCGCCGCGCTTAGTGCATGAAGCGGAGGGCCAGCAACGTCACGACGATCACCACGGCGACAATCAGCAGCACCAGCCCCAGCCGTTTTTCCATGATCGGCGCGATCTGCGGGCCGAACTTCTGAAACACCCACGCCACGATCGTAAACCGAAGCCCGCGCGTAACGGCCGAAGCGACGATGAAAATCGGCAGCGAAAAGTGCATCGCGCCAGAGAGGATCGTCACCAGCTTGTACGGGATGGGCGTCAGGCCCTTCAGGAAAATGAACCACGCGCCGTACTGATCGTAGAAGGCGCGCAGCTCGACTTCGCGCTCGCCCGAATAGCCGAAGAAATCGAGAATGTAGCGCCCGACCTGGTCCATCAGGAACATCCCGATCGCGTAGCCAAGCAGCCCGCCCAGCACGGACGCGACGGTGCACACGATGGCGTAGCGCAGCCACTTCTTTGGCTCCGCGGCCGCCATCGGCCCCAGCATCAGGTCGGGCGGCAGCGGGAAGAAGGAGCTTTCCGCGAACGAGATGGCGAACAGCGCCCGCTCCGCATTGGGGCTGCGGGCCGCGTCCATCATCCGGTTTTTCATGGCGGTGAACATGGGGCCTGCCGCTAGCACGGTTCGCGCCAGGGCCGAAGCGGCCTTTGTGCGGCGGATTTGACACCGCCGCGCCCGCCTCTTAACCCTCCCGCCCTCGCACTTGGCCTGCCCCAATGGCGGAATCGGTAGACGCAGCAGATTCAAAATCTGCCGTTGGCAACAACGTGTCCGTTCGAGTCGGACTTGGGGCACCATCCTGCTTCGCCCCCGCGGGGCTCGCAGGATTGGATTTCAGGCAAGTAGCCTCCCGCCACAAAGACCCTATGTTCCTCACCCTGAGGACCAACATGCCCAAGCGCACACAAGCCGAAGCCGAAGCCGCCATCCGCGTCCTGATCGAATGGGCGGGCGACGATCCCGCGCGTGAAGGCCTGCTGGAAACGCCCAAGCGCGTCGCGAAAGCCTACCGCGAACTCTTCGCGGGCTATGCGGAAGACCCGCGCGACTATCTGCAGAAGACGTTCGAGGAAGTCGGCGGCTACGACGAGCTCATCGTTTTGCGCGACATCCGCGTAGTCAGCTTCTGCGAACATCACATGCTGCCCTTCACTGGCAGGGCGCACGTCGGCTATCTGCCGACCAACCGCGTCGTCGGCATTTCCAAGCTTTCACGCGTCGTGAACGCCTTCTCGCGCCGCCTACAAATTCAAGAAAAGCTCACCGCCGAGATCGCCGAAGCCATCAACGACATCCTGCAGCCGCAGGGCGTCGGCGTGATGATCGAAAGCGAACACTCCTGCATGACCATGCGCGGGGTGAATACGCCCGGCTCGCACCTGATCACCTCGCGCCTCATGGGCGTTATTCGAGATGATCCGCGCACGCGAGAGGAATTTTTGCGGCTAGCGCGCGGCGACTAAAGCATCGCTTCGACGCGATCCCAGAACGCCTTCGGCAAATCTGCGCCTGATAGCCGCTTCAGCTCCTGCGCCAAAGTCGGCGAGGTCACGTTGATCTCAATAAGCTTACCGGCGATCACATCGAGGCCCGCAAACACAATGCCTTCGCGCTTCAGCAACGGCGCGACCGCCGCTGCGATCGCGCGATCCGCATCGTCCAGGTCGCCCGCCTCGGCCTTGCCGCCGACGTGAAGGTTGGCGCGGAAATCGCCTTGTTTCGGCACGCGGCGCAGCGCCGCGAACGGTTCGCCATTCAACACGAACACGCGCTTGTCTCCGCCGGTGACAGCGGGAAGAAATTCCTGCGCCAGGATGGGCTCACGGCCCGACGCTGCAATGAACGCCGCCGCCTTCTCGCGAAAATCCGGCGCGCCGCTTTCCAGTTTGATCACGCCATCGCCGCCCATCAGGTAGAGCACCTTCAGCACAACCTGATCGAAGCGCTTCGCGAACGCCTGCAACGCGTCAATGTCCTTGCCGACCCATGTCTTCGGCGTCAGCTCGGGAAACTGCAGGATCGACATCTTCTCGGAGATATCGCGGATGGCGCGCGGCGGATTGATCACTACCGCCTTCTTCACCAGCTCCAACAAATAGGTGTTGGTGATGTAACCCATGTCGAACGGCGGGTCCTGGCGCACCAGAACGACGTCAAAATCATCGACAGCGCGGATCGCTTCTTCGTGCGTTTCGTAATGCTTGCCCTGCTCGAAACTCACCGAAACGCGCCGCGAGCGAGCGCGCACTACACCGGTCTCGTAGAACACGTCGTTCGGCGAAAACCACCACACCTCATGGCCGCGCGCCTGCGCCTCGACCATCAGCGCAAGCGATGTGTCGTGGTTCACGATCATCGTCTCGATCGGATCCATCTGCACGGCGATGCGGAGTGATTTCATGAGTCCCTGCTACGCTGCCGCCGCCGCACGCTCAAGCTCTAGCTCGCCTGCGCCGAGCGCCCGCCGCCGCGCGCACCGCGCAGCTGCTCGGCGATCATGAACGCCAAGTCTATGGCTTGCGCGCCGTTGAGGCGTGGGTCGCAGTGCGTGTGATAGCGGCTGGAGAGATCTTCTTCCTTCAGCGCCGCCGCGCCGCCGAGGCATTCGGTGACCTGCTGGCCCGTCATCTCCACGTGCACGCCGCCGGGATAGGCGCCCTCCGTCGGCAGAATACTCGTGAAGGCGCGCACTTCGGAGACGATGCGATCGAACGGCCGCGTCTTGTAGCCTGACGCCGTCTTCAGCGTATTGCCGTGCATCGGATCGCACGACCACACCACCGCGCGGCCTTCCTTCGTCACGGCTCGCACCAGTTTCGGCAGCCCCGCCTCGACCTTGTCCGCGCCAAAGCGCGCCACCAGCGTCAGCCGCCCCGGCTCGTTCGCCGGATTGAGGATGTCGATCAGTTTCAGCAATTCATCCGGCTCAAGCGATGGCCCGCACTTCAGGCCAATCGGGTTCTTAATCCCGCGCGCGAACTCCACGTGCGCGCCGTCCGGCTGACGCGTGCGGTCGCCGATCCAGACGAAGTGCGCGCTGGTGTCGTACCAATCGCCTGTCGTTGAATCGACGCGCGTCATGGCTTCTTCGTAGCCCAGCAGCAGCGCTTCGTGACTGGTGTAGACGTCCACCTGCTTCATCTGCGGCACGCTGTCGGGCGTGATGCCGCACGCTTCCATGAAGTCGATGGCTTCAGAAATGCGGTCCGCAATCTCCTGATAACGCTTGCCCTGCGGACTGTCGGCGACGAAGCCGACCATCCAGCGATGCACGTTGTGCAAGTCTGCGTAGCCGCCGTTCGCGAACGCGCGGATGAGGTTCAGCGTCGCCGCCGATTGCGCATACGCCTTCACAAGCCGCTCGGGATCGGGCGTGCGCGAGTCCGGCGTGAAGTCCATGCCGTTGATGTTGTCGCCCCGATAGGAGGGGAGCGTGACGCCGTCCTTCGTCTCGGTCAGCTCCGAGCGGGGCTTGGCAAACTGACCGGCCAAGCGCCCAATCTTCACCACCGGGCGCGAAGCGGCGAACGTCAACACCACGCTCATCGCCATCAGCGTGCGGAAGGTGTCACGGATATTGTCGGGGTGGAATTCCTTGAAGCTCTCGGCGCAATCACCGCCCTGCAGCAGGAACGCCTTGCCCGCAGCGACCTCAGCCAGCCGCGCCTTTAAGCTGCGCGCTTCGCCCGCGAACACGAGCGGCGGATAGGAGCGCAGCTGCGTCTCCACGCGCGTCAGCGCCGCCGGATCGGGATAATCCGTCGGGATGTGCTTGGCCGGCTTGGCGCGCCAGCTCGCGGGGGTCCATTTTTCTCGCATCTGCGAATGCTTTAGCCGAACAAACAGGGCGCGAGCGAGGCCCTATCCAAACATGGGCGCGATAAGGGGGGTCGCAAGGAACCACGCCGCCGCAGCCGCAAGCGCCGCAGCCACAGCCGCCGACGCGTACAGGCCTGCGTAACGCCAGCCGCCGGTGAACCACGCGATCCCAGCCTTCGAGAACGAGTTCACCAGCACCGCGATCAGCACCGCATGGCCGCCGCTGGTCGGCTCCAGCCCGCCGCGCACCAAGCTGCCAGCCGCCAACGCCACAGCGTCAACGTCCGCGAGTCCGGCCGTCGCCGCGAAGGGGAGAAGGCCGGCCTCGCCGAACTGGTCCGCCACGATCCGGCCAACCACGATCACCGCGCCCAGGAACGCCGCGAACTTCAGCACCGACCAGACTTCGAGCGGGCTTTGCAACTGCTCGCGCCCATCGCTTCCACTTTTGTCGTCCTTGACGAAGCGCCGGATCGCGAACGCGGCAGCAAGGAATGTCAGCGCAGCCGTCGCCATCGCCGGCGCGACCTGGGGCAGCACCAGCGCAGCAGCAACGGAAATCAGAACCCCGACGCGCGCCACACTAATGGCCGCCGCAAGCGAGGCCGCCGCCGCAGCCAACGCTGGCGCCGTTTCGCCCGCGCGCACACGCCGGCCGAGTTCAGCGGTCACAACCGTCGACGATACGAGCGAGCCAGCGGCTGCGCCGGCGAACAACCCAATGTCCTCGCCCAGCAAGCGGACGGCGACGTACCCGGCAAACGATGCGCCGGCCACGAGGATCGTGAGCAACCAAAGTTCGCGCGGATTGATTGCGTCCCAGATATCGATGGTGCGATCCGGGAGGAGCGGCAGCGCAATCGCCGTCGCGGCGAGGATCAGCAACGCCGAGCGCAGCTCCTTCCACGTGAGCTTGTCGACCCAGCCGTGAATGGGTTGTTTGAACGCGAGCAGGCCCGCGAGCGCCACGCCGCTCGCCGCAGCGATCCTCACATCCCCGACGACTGCGTAGCTCCCCAGCGCAAACACCAGCAGCGAAGCGATTGTGCCGGTGACGGACACGTCGCCATCGATCTGCGACTCCCGCAGCTTGAAGGTGATCATCGCCGCCGCAAAGCCGATCGCGAGCGCGGAAAATCCAAGTTGTCCGATCGCGGGCAGCATGGCCGCGGCGATGCCGCCCATCAGGCCGACGATCGCGTGCGTGCGCACGCCCGCGGCGCGTTGGCCCTCGGGCGCATCGCGGTGCTTCCACTCCCGCTCGACGCCCACCAGGAAGCCGATCCCAAGGGCGAGCCCCAGGCGCTGAAAGAGGTCGAGTAGCAGTGGATCGGGCATGGCTGCGACATCATGGGGACGGGCGGAAACACTCGCCACGTAACGCGCCTGCCAGGGTAGAGGCCGCATTGCCAAGGCGTAATGCGCCCGACTAGGGTCCGGGCGACGGGGGCACAACTCGGGATGGGGATTACTGCGTATCTCGCCTTTGAGGCGGCCGACGAAGCGGCGGCCCGGCAGATCAGCGCCGAGTTGGAGCGTAATGGCTGGACCGTCACGGCCTCCAATTCTGGACTGCGCAGCCAGGACAAGCTCGGCGCGCTGGTGCAGGCCGTTGGCGAGGCGAGCATTCTCGTCCTCCTCACGTCGCCCGCTGCGCAGGAGAGCACGTGGCTCCAGCGCGAGGTCGTGGCTGCGCTCAACAACGGGCGCCCCGTAATCATCATCCAGACCGGCGACCTGGCGCCGGACTCCTGGATCTACGCGACGCTCGACACCACCGGCAGCATCGATGCGCGCCGCGGCGTGAACTCGGAAACGCTGGCCAAGATCGTGGAGCGCGCCCGCGCCGTGTCGGGCCGCGGCCGCGTCGTCGCGATGCTCAACATCAAGGGCGGCGTCGGCAAGACGGTGCTGGCCGCGAACCTGTTTGCGGCCGCGCACCTGGCGGACAAGCGCTCAGTCAGCTTCATCGACCTCGATCCGCAGCACAATCTCACGCAGTATTTTCTCTCGCCCGGCGAGCGCAACCGCATCCGCGACCGCAACCACACGATCTACGGCATCCTTAACCCGCGCGGCGACGCGAGCGCCAAGCGCGAGGACTTTGCCGCGATCGCGGTCCCGCTGAACCGTGCGCGCGGCAAACAGCCGAACTTCGAGATCGTCGCCGGTGACGAGCGCTTGTTCGAGTTCACCCTCGACACCCGGTCCGACCGTGACAAGGCCGAGGCGTTCACGCGTTTTCGCGCCCTGGTTCAAGCGCTGCGAAGCCGTTCCGACGCCGTTGTGATTGACGCCAATCCGTGCGCCACCTTCCTCACGCGGCTGGCGATCACCTGCGCCGATCACATCATCGCGCCGGTGCGTCCCGAGAAGTACTCGCTCACCGGCCTCAATATGCTCGAGAACGTTGTGCGCGAAGTAAGAGGTAGAACCTTGCGCCCGAACGAGTTCTCGGTGCTCTTGAATGGGGTGAACGACCGCACTCGATCCGGTGAGACAGGCGATGCCGACACGCTGACGCGTGCGGAGATTCAGAATGCGCCGTTCTTCAATTCGGCGCTGCTGCCGATCGAAATTCCCTATTCGGCGGTGCTGCGTTCGGCGCCCATGGAGCGCTTCGCCGCCAACCCGATCAACATCACAGCCATGATGCGCGTCGGCGGCCGTCCGGCAAAGGAGGCGCTGACCGGCGCCGCGGCCGTCATTTTGCGCCGGGCGATTGAATCGTGAAGCTTCGTGACGATACCGCCAAGCTCTTGCGCACGGCCCTGCGTGGCCGCTCGCGCGCCGAGCTGAAGCGCATCTTCGTGGCGATCCGGACTCATGAGGACCGCGTCCTGCTGACCGCGGTGGCGCCGCCCAAGAAGCGCGCCGCCAAGCGCAAAGGCGATCCGCTGGTGCGCGATTTGGAGCAGACGCTGAAACCGATCCTCGGCCCAGCCGCCGAGAAGGCGGACTTGCTGATTGAGCACTTGGCGAAGAAGCATCGCCGCAAGTTCCCCATCGCACCGAAGGGCTTGGCGGACGCCGCTCGGCAACTGCGCGCCAAGAACGTGTCTGACGATCAGATCCGGGCAGGCGCCAAGAGCCTCGTGGCTCATCTGGCCAAGCTCTATGGCGGGCAGGAAACCGTCGTGTAACCGGCCCACGGCCCTGGACGAACCTGCGCTCGCTTCCCAGGATCATGGCATGACCGGTTTCAATCTCACCCCGCCCAATTCCGAAGAACGTGCGCGCCTGGAGGTGGGCCTCGACGAAGAGGAGCGCCGCGTGCTGCTCAATCACGGCACGGAAGCGCCGTTCTGTGGCGGGCTGCTCAACCAGAAGAAGGCGGGCGTCTATTGCTGCCGGCTCTGCGGGCTGCCGCTCTTTCGCCAGGGCGCCAAGTTCGAGAGCGGCACCGGCTGGCCGAGCTTCTACGAGCCAATCGACCCCAAGAACGTCAAAGGCATCGAGGACGTCTCCTACGGCATGCGCCGCATCGAGACGCGCTGCGCGCGCTGCGACAGCCATCAGGGCCACGTCTTTCCCGACGGGCCACGCCCCACGGGGCTGCGCTACTGCATCAATTCGGTGTCGCTTGAGTTCGTGGCGGACGGCGAGCCGCTTCGGGACCCGCTCGGCCGCGGCGATCAGCTCTAAGTGTAGAGCTGGGCTTTCCGCAGCTGCTCGATCAGCCGGTCGAGATCGCGGCGCATGGAGTGGATGACCATCTCGTGCGTTTCGCCGTCGCGAAACGTGCTGAGCGCCCGCGACATGACTTTTCCGACGAGCAGGTTGGCTTCGTTGGTGTCGTTGGTGAACTGACGCGCCTTGGCGGCGAGTTCGCCCTGACGCTCCAATATTGCCGCAACAGATTGCGCCATAGGCGCCTCCCTCTGTTTCGGCCGACCAGCTCCCCCGATCCGAGCGGCAAATCCGTAAGGACCATAACAGAGATTTCCCCAACCTGGAGAGGAAACTGGCCGATCTCTCAAGTTTTTTAGTCGGGTGGCGGAAATGCGTCGCTTTGCAAGCGTTTGTTAAGCCTGCGAGCGCGGAATGCGTCTCGTATCTTGACGCCTCGCAAGGTTCGGCGACGATGGCACCAGCGTGACTAAGCCCTTTCCAACCAAGAACCTCAGGTTTTTCCTGACCGCGCCGTCGCCCTGCCCTTACCTGCCGGGCAAGCGCGAAAGGAAAGTGTTTACCGGTTTGGACGGGCTCGACGCCGAAGCGCTGCATGATGTGCTGACGCATGCGGGCTTCCGGCGCTCCCAGAACATCGCGTACCGGCCGTCTTGCGATGCGTGCGAAGCATGCGTCTCCGCGCGCGTGCCGGCGGATCGATTTGAGTTCACGCGGCGCTGGCGCAAGATCATGGCGAAGAACGCTGATCTCGCGCGCAGCTTGAAACGCGCCGAAGCCAGCGAAGATCAGTTCTGGCTGCTGCGCCGTTATCTCAACTCGCGTCACGCCAACGGCGGCATGGCCGATATGACGCTCAGCGATTACGCGGCGATGGTCGAGGAAACGGCCGTCCGCACGCACATCGTTGAATATCGCCACACGAGCGGGGCCAAGAAAGGCGAACTCGCCGCCGCCGCTTTGGTGGACGTGCTCGGCGATGGCTTAAGCCTCGTCTATTCCTTCTTCGATCCGGACGAGGCCAAGCGCAGCCTCGGCATCTACACGATCCTTGATCACATCCAGCAGGCGCGCGCGGCGGGCTATTCGTACGTCTATCTCGGCTACTGGATCCCGGGCTCGGACAAGATGGACTACAAAGCCCACTTCCGACCGCTGGAGCTCCTCCTGGGAGGGGAGTGGCGGCCGTACGAGCCGGTCGAGTTCTGATTTCCTTTCCGCGGCCATCTTCGCTCAGCTTCGCAGCTGTGGGATAGATTTCAGCATGGCCGAGTCTCGAAAGTCGCTTTGGCGCGCCGCTGAGATCGCTCCGGCGATGCGCCCCTTCACGCAGAAGCTCAATTCCAACTCGCTCTTCCGCGCCGCTGGGCTTTCACGTCTCGCGGGCATGAGCCGCGCGCATGTGAGCTTGGTGCGCTTGCCGCCGGGCAAGGATAGCTTTGCGTATCACGCACACATGCTTGAGGAGGAATGGATCTACGTTCTCTCCGGGCGCGCCATCGCGGAGATCGACGGCAAGTCGCACGAAGTCGGCCCTGGCGACTTCATGGGCTTTGCCACGCCCGCTGTGCCGCATGTGATGCGCAACACGTTCGAGGAGGAGTGCACATATCTGATGGGCGGCGAGGACCGGCCGATCGACGTCGTTTCCTATCCCGAGCACGACAAGCGCTTCCTGTTGATGCGGACCGAGAGCGGGACTGAGTTTTACGAACTGGGCGAGCCGATCAAGCCGCTCGGCAAGGCTGAGTGATCACCAGAGCACGATGCCTTCACTCGTGCGGGCGCCATCGGGCGCGGCGTACTTGAACGCGCCGCAGAGGCGGCTCGTGGTCGCGTTAGGCCCGGGCGGCTCGGCGCCGGCGAACACGAGCACGGTGAGCGAGGTCGAATGCTCTTCCGGCGCGATCGCGACATAAGCGGGCTCATCGTCTCCGCAGAGGCTCGTCGCGGCGCCGGTCAGCGTTTCCTCCGTGACGTGTCTTAGGTCGACAATGAGATCGGCGGGACTGACGAGGATGGCGGCGTAGCTGTCGCCGTCTTGCGCGATGCGTTCACTGGCGCTGCGTGGCTGGAGCGTACGCGTGTAGAGCACAACGCCCTTATCGAAGATGAGGCCACCGCGTTCGAGCGAGAGATTGCCAGTGAGCTGGCGGGCGGTGTCGGAGGCGGCGCGGAATTCGCCGGTCAGCACTTGGGGTACAGACGCCTCAGCTTCCCCGCGCGACGCCTGGCTGCACGCCGCGAGAGCGGCGCAGGAAGCGGCGGCGATGAGGATGCGCATGGCGCGAAACTAGTCCCGTTCGCCGTTCGCGGCGATTGTCCCACGTCGCATTTCAAGGGCGGCTGGTCGTGATTACATGCAGGGACGGCATCAACTTGCGGGCGAGGCGTGGGCTTGGGCGATCAGCCAATCGTTGCCCTGCTCTACTAACGTCATTGTCAGGCGGGCCGACTGGATGCCGTTCGGCGCGGTGGGATCGTTGACGTACTCGACGATCACGACGGCGACGATAGCGTTAGTCGTTATGGCGCGCGCGCCTTCCAGACGCGTGACCATGCGCACGTTGGCTGCATAGCGCGCGCGGTTGTCGCGATGCGCGGCGACGATTGCGGCGCGGCCGCGCAGGAATTCGCCGGCGAGCGTGACGTGGCGCGCTTCGGCTGTGTAGAGCGCGCCGAAGCGGTTCATGTCGTTGGCGTTCCACGCGACGGCGTAATCGGCGCTGACGCGGCGGGCGACCTCCATCACTTC
>JADMIO012981685.1_pt1 | contig 56218 bp, 45 predicted proteins | sample 8958161 | NCBI WGS metagenome assembly JADMIO01 (sample SAMN16585339, study PRJNA669376) | soil metagenome | isolation source: Crop rotation soil | place: USA: Cullars Rotation, Alabama | collected 2011
CACGCTTGTGCTGCTATTCAAGCGAGTAAATAAAACCGCGGGGATGCCACGGCCTTGTGCCGTGGAGGCTCACGTTCGCAGCTAGTAGCCTCAAACGTGAGGCTCCACGGGGCAAGCCCGTGGCATCTAGTATTTTCTTTTTTTATCTTTTCTAGCGGCGAACGTGAAGCTCCACGGGGCAAGCCCGTGGCATCTGCTTCGGATTAAGCGTACGACAGCCGTGGCATCTCGTCGGATTAAGCGTACGACAGCCCGTGGCATCTGCTTCGGATTAAGCGTACGACAGCCCGTGGCATCTCGTCGGATTAAGCGTGACAGCCGTGGCATCTCGTCGGATTGAGCGTGCGACAACTCGTGGCATTTCGTTAATCGGGGATGGCGTCGGGCAGGATAGTTTCGGCCCTGCGCAAAGTGGGATATTGGAAAGCGATGATTTGAAGCATCAGGGCTATCGTGCCCGCAAGCACAAATATCAGCCCGATGCCGCGGCCTGGTCCCACGCCGAGAACGTGGCCCACACTACCACTCAACAACCCGCCAGGAGCGAGCAGCGGTTCAAAAACATTGTCGGAAAGCCGGCCGGCAATTAAGAACGATAGCGGCGCCACGGATCCCGAGATCATGCGACGCAACGAAAACAAACGTCCCTGTACTTCCGGCGCCGTCTTCGTTTGCCAGAGTGCCTGGCTACAGCTATTCACCAGCGGGATCGCAAAATAAAGCGCGAAGAGCGCCGGCGCGATAATCAATACCTGCGGGCGTATACCGATGAGCACTAAGCTGATCGACACGATCAAACTAAAACCAAGAACACCTCGAATCCGATCTTTCGGCCCTCCCCACGCACTCATCACCAGGCCACCAACCAACAAACCTACACCCGAAACCGAGTTGAGCGTGCCCAAAGTCTGAGCCGTGTCGAAACTCAAAATCATCGGCGAGAACAACACCAGTGCCAACGTCAGAAAGAAGTTGTTAACCGTAAAAAACAGTAGCACCGCCAACAGACTCGGTCGCTCTTTAATGTAAGTCCACGCATACATTGCTTCTCGGAATATTGACGGCGACGCCGCATTCTCCTCTTCGCTTTTTTGCACTTTCGGGATGTTGATTATGAGCAAAGTCGCGATCGCGAAAATGAACGTCAACAAGTCAACCCAAAAGATGGTCTGAAGTCCCATGAACATGATCATCAGACCGCCGATCAGTGGCGCAGCAATCTGCGCAGTCGCTTGCGAAGCATGGGTCATCCCACTTACACGGCCCAGCATGCGTTTGGGAACGGTGAGCGTGATCGCCGGAAAGTAAGCGAGATAACCAAAGGTGCCGGCCATTGAATAAACGACCACACAGGTATAAATGTGCGCGATCGTGAGCCGGCCGCTGACGGTCACAATCAGCATCGATAGCGTAGCCAGACTACAGACGGCATCGCTCACCAGCATGGTCCAACGCTTGTCCCATCTATCGACCAGCGCCCCGGCAACCGGCATTAACAAAAGACCTGGCAGACCACTCAACAAAGCTATCGTCGTAAACTTGGCGGCAGAACCAGTTTGCTGGTAAACCCAAACTCCCATCGCAAAGGTGGTCAGGCCGGACCCGATGCCGGACACCAGTTGACCAAACCACATGAGGTAAAACATCCAAACCTTGCGATCGAGCGGACTCGCAGCTTCGGTCATCTCGAGGGTGCTTTGTTCAGTTGTCGCCATGGTTACCTCTTTTCCGGCGATAAATCGGGGGTGCTTACGCGAATGTAGTCAGGAAACGCGGGCACACTCTCCAGGTCATTTTCCAACCTGACCACACCGTAGCGCTTATCAACTTCTCTGAAGCCCGCGAACTTGTAAGTCACGTACATCATTCGGTTGCGCTCCGTTGGGAGAAACTCGGCAGTGAGCTTGATGCTGCGATCGTGTGCGAGCTGTCGGATGTAGTTGATCATCACAGTGCCCACGCCTGTGGACATAACCCTGCATGACATCAGTAAGAGCTTGATATTCCAACGTTCCGGCGAGCACTCGAGAAGTGCCAATCCGATCTTGCCGTAGCTGCCATACTTGTCTTCGAGACTTCCGACAAGCAGCAGGTGCTTGTCTGACTGGCGAAACTCGTCGAGCTCTTCGTAGGAATAGGTGTAGCCGGTGCTGTTCAACTGATGTGTACGCACCGTCAACTCTTCGGCTCGTTTGAGGTCTTCGGCCTGCGCCTGCTCGATGGTAAAACGCATCCCGAGCGTGGCCAGAAACTCCTCTTTCGGCCCGACCCACTCTTCTTCCATCTGCTTGCGTCGAATGTCGCTGGAGTACATCAAACGTCGCGCTTTGGAGTCTTCGGTGATGAAGCGAGGCATCATTTCCGGCATTTCGAGCACGTGGTCCAGGTGCGCGGCGTCGAGACACATGATCATCGGCAACGTGTGCGTGACTTCATCGCGTTCGAAAGGCTGATCGTCTACGAACGCGATTGAGTCGAGACCGATGTTGAGCGACGTGGCGATGGTTTCGATCCCCTTCACCTTCGTGCTCCACGAAATCTGCGGGTACAGGAAATAATCGAGTAGCCCGAATTCCTTCAGCTTTGTTGTTGCATAAAAGTGGTCGTTCTTACTGGCCACTGAATGAAGAATGCCGCGTTCATCGAGCGTCTTGATGATCTTGACTGCTTCGGGCCGCAGCTCGACATTGCCATCCTCGAGCAAAATGCCTTTCCATAGTGTGTTATCGAGATCCCACACCACACACTTGATTGACGACTTGCGCGCCTGCGCCGCCATTTTGCTTTGCGCACTCATATGTCCTGTAGGACCTATATCGGGTTTATGCCTGCGATTGACACTTCGAGGAGCTGGGTGCTGCCTTCGATGATCTCCATCACCTTCGCATCGCGCAGGTATCGTTGCACTGACGATTCACTGCTACACCCGTGAGCGCCATGAATCTGGACCGCATTACTGGCCACTCTCGTCGCCATGGTTGACGCGAAATATTTTGCGATTAACGTTTCGGTGAGCGTTCGCGGGTCGCCGGCGTCTTTGTAATAACCGGCCTGATAGCAAAGCAGCCGCGCGGCTTTGATATTGGCGATCATGTCGGTGAGCATCTGGCGAATTAACTGGTGGTCTTTGAGGTAGGAACCAAACTGTTTCCGCTCGCCTGCGTATTTGATGCACGCATCGAGGCACGCCTGCGCGATGCCGACACAACCCCACGCCACACTGTAACGACCGAAATCAAGCGTCGCCGGCAAGACGTGAGTGAAGCCAAAACCTTCGCGACCGATGAGGTTCTCTGGCGGAATCCGACAGTCTCTCAGGTACAACTCGGCCAGCATTGCGGCCCTGGTTCCAAGCATTCCAAAAATTGGTTCGACAGATAATCCTGGTGTTTCTCGTTCAACCAGGAATGCCGCCGGCTTACCCTGGCAACGTGCGAAGATCAAAAACACGTCCGCGATCTGTCCGAAGCTGATCCATTTCTTGCGCCCATTCAAGACGTAGAAATCACGAACCTGCTCTGCCTGCGTCTCGACACTCTGCGCATCGCTGCCAACGTTTGGTTCCGTCAGTCCGTAAGCGCCGATCACCTCGCCTCTCGCCAAACGACGCAGCCAACGTTCTTTCAGTAACCCGCTGCCCCAACGCAAGACTGACTGCGCCACCATGCCGTGTACCGTCAACAACGATCGCACTGAAGAACACGCGCGTCCGACTTCTTCGTGCAGCAGCCCTAACGTGATCATGTCTTTCCCTGCGCCGCCGTGTTGCACCGGGAGATTTAGTCCGAGAAAGCCCTGTTTTCCGATCTTTCTGATCAGTGCCGGAGGAATCGATTCGTCACGATCAAACTGGTCGGCGTGATGAAAGATCTCTTCGTCGACAAAGGCTCGAAACGCAGCCTTGTCCGCGGATTGCTCGGATGTCAGTTCGATTTTCACGGACTCAAACCGCGACGGCGGTGCGTCGCTTAATCAGATCGGTGATGGCGTTGATACTGTTGAAATTCTTCAGATCGAGATCTTCGTTCTCGATCGTGATGTCAAACTCTTTCTCCACAAACATCACGAGCTGCATGGCCATCAGCGAGTTAACGAATCCGGTTGCGAAGATGTCGGTGTCGTCCTTCAGATCCGCGTTACGGAAGAGGCGACCAAAATAAGCTCTGATTTTTTCTTTGGCTTCGTTCATAGCTTTACGTCAAAGAACCACCATCACCGTTGTAAGAATAGAATCCACGTCCGCTCTTGCGTCCATGCAATCCCGCCGCGACCAGTTTGCGCAGCAGTGGGCTCGGTCTGAACTTCGGATCGTTGAAGTTGTCGTAGAGCACTTCGAGCGAGTAGAGGATCGTGTCGAGTCCGATCAGGTCAGCAGTCTCCAACGGACCCATCTTGTGACCGAAACACGAGCGGAAGATTCGATCGATGTCTTCGGCAGTTGCTACCTGGTCTTGCAACAGAAAGATGGCTTCGTTCACGGTGAGCATCAGCACGCGGTTGGAGACGAAGCCGGGCGAGTCGTTAACGAGCACGCCTTCTTTGCCCATAGTTGCGAGCAGATCGAGGGTCGCCTGGATGGTCTCGTTCGACGTATGAAACCCGCGAATCACTTCGACCACGGGTTTTAGAGGCACGGGGTTCATGAAATGTGTGCCGATCACCTGCGGCGGGCGTTTAGTGACCTGGGCCAGGCGCGTAATCGGAATGGCTGAGGTGTTGCTCGAGAAAATCGTGTGTGGCGGACAATTCTCTTCTAGCTGCGCGAAGACTTGTTGCTTGATGTCCAAGTTTTCTGTGACGTTTTCGATGACAAAGTCGACTTCGTTGAGCATTCTGTAATCGGTGGTAGTGGTGATGAGTGAGAGAGGATCTTTCGTTGCGGGTGTGTCATCTTTCTTTCCAAACATCCGCTGGAAGCGCAGGTTCTGCTTGATCTCCGCTTTTGCTTTATCCAGAACCGCTTCGGAAACATCCAGGAGAAAGACGCGTGTTCCCGCCTGGGCAAGCGCCTGGGCCACCCCGCTCCCCATCACACCCGCACCTACTACACCCACTAATCGCATAACGTCCCGCCTTCTTTGTTTGGAGACTCCACGGGGCAGGCCCGTCGTATCTCTTGCTTACGCACCTGCCGCCACGGATAACTGAGCATCACTCATCATTGTGTTGAGTAGATCGCGCTGTGTGAGTTTCTTCTGGTGCTCGGGGACGGAGGCGATCTCGAGCGCCAGGAGCTTGTGCGCCTGCGACATGAACGACTTGAACCTATCGAGTGAGATACCACGGCCCAACAAGTAAGGAACGACCCAGAAATCAAACGACCACTGCGGCAGCCAGACGGATTCTTTAATAGTCAAAAACATCTGATCGATCTGGTCCATCGCCATCAGACTGTCCATCGTGGCGTGGCTCCAGACGAATCCCTCGCCCTTGATGTCGTACTTCTCGCGGTGATGCTGAATAGGCGTGCCAGGCTCGCAATACCACATCTGCGCGCGATAGTAGTCAGGCTCGTTTTCTCTGATGAAGTCGACTGTTTCTTTGACGGTGTCCTCAGTCTCGCCGGGAAACCCAACAATGAACGAACCGAAAGTCATGATGTCGCGGTTGCGAAGCCATTCAATGCCCTTCGCATATTTCTGAACCGTCGCCGACTTGTTCATGTTCACGAGTATCGACGGCGAACCTGATTCGATGCCGAGAAACACACCCTTGCAGCCGCTCTCAGCCATCAAGTCGATCGCTTCTTCATCGGAGTTGCTGCAACGAAAATACGAAAACCAGTTGAAGTTGTACTTCTTTCGGATCATCAAACGGCAGATTTCCTTGAACCTCGGAAACGGTACGTTAAACGTGTCGTCGATGAAGACTACGTTTCGCACGTCCCCGGCGTCGCGCATCGAATCCAGTTCGCGTTCGATGACGTCAAGGCTTGTGAGCGTCAGCGCGCCTGCCCGGGTGGGATAGTTGCAGAAAGAACACTTGAACGCGCAACTTCGAGCTGTTCGTGTTTGCAGAGTCGGGCCGAGGTTCTCTTCGGAGAAGTTTCTCCAGTCGATAAAGTTTTCGTCGAGAGAGTTGTTTTCCGGCAGCGTCTTGGTGCGATGCAGCTCGCCGTTTTCGAAGTAGACGATGTTTGGAACTGTGCTCAATGAGTCGCCTTGCTTCAGGCACTCGACGATCCGTGTGAGCGTCAGCTCTCCTTGTCCTTCAATCACATAAATGTCCGCGCCCATGTCGTCGAGCGCGGTCCGGAACGAGTCGCCCTGATTGTTTCTGGCATGGTTCGAAATGAGTGGTCCACCGACGACGATCTTAACTTTGTCGTTGTATTGCCTGATGAAATCCACCATCTCATTAACAGGCTGATTGACAACGTAGAACGTCGTCGTAATCGCAACGCAATAAGGATCTTCATCGAGATAAGCAATCAGCTTTTCTTTTTCGAATTGAAAGAGATTGATGTAGCGAACGCTTAGATTTCTCTTTCTGAGAAAGTTTGTTAGATAAACCGCCGCCAGACTAGGAATGTCGCCCGACTTGAACTCTTCGAAATTACCGATGTTTTTCGCGTTGCCGAAAACGTGATTCAGCAAACCAATATAATCCGTTTTGTGACCATCAAGGTCGACAAAGCTGAACATCAGATCGCGATAAGCCTCGGTATCTTTTCCGTAGTTGCGCAAAAACCTTTCGTATTGCGCAAACGGAACTTCGTTATAACCTATGATCACGCAGTCGAGATTTTGGTTTTTCATCACTTAACTTGAAGAGGGTTCGACGCCGGCATGTAGCGAGTAATAGAGACGACTAGAGCTGTTTCGCCGCTAACAGAGCCGGCGATTCTTAGCTATTTCAAGTATCAGGAATTTGATTGACTAGCCGGGTAAGCGTGAGGAATGAGCAAATTCAATTCAACACTAAACGTGGGAAATTAGTGCTTGAATTGTTTGGGAAGACTGACAGGCTGCCGCCCTTAAAGGCCGTTTTGGAGTGCCTCTTGTGAATTTTAGAACGTCGGATCAGCGAGAGTAATTACGGGTCGCTGAGTGTTTTTTATCGCTGCTGGGGGAATGAGCCGCGCCATCATACTGACTCGACTCAAGTGAGTCAATCCTAAAAAATTTCGCTTCGATTAACAGATTTTCGTGCGTCAAGAATATTGCTCACAGTCTTTACTTCAACGAGAGTCGTAAACTAATATCGTCGCCTTAATACCCGAAATAGCCTCAGCGATGATCAAAGCAATCATCAGCCTGAAGTGCGGCAGCCTGCCAAATTTCGTCTGCTAATCAAACGTATTGGAGCTTAACAATGAACCACTACGCAACAAGTGTCGCTGAAGTTCTGCCGGCGGATATGAGAGAAGATTCGCATGTCATCACGATCGACAATGGGAAGTGGGCGTTGTGGCGTTGGGTTTGTCTCAGGGGTGCGGGGTTTCCGGTTGAGCAGGTCTTAAAACTCTCCAATCCTGCTGCAGCCGCCGGCGCCGATAAGATCCTGGAAGCTGAGGAGCTGGAGAGTATCGCAAGACAGGCGGCACTGCAGGCCGCCCGGCACGAGTTGGAAGTTGCAACTTCACATGAGCGACGGCAGGCGTTGCGACTGATAGATCGGCTGAGAACAGGGAAAAGTATTAACCAGGTTGTCCCAGGTTATGCAGCGGAACCTGTACGAATACTCAATGCGGCCTTGCAGCAGGTCGACGATTCCTGGACCAGCTTCCGTGAAATTTTTCAAACCAGTTCCACGGTGGTTTCGCAGGCCGTACGCGAAATCGCAAGCGGTGACGACTTTCGCGAAGCTTTAGTCTGGCAGAATCGACAGGCTCTGGGCGGCAGCATAGGTCAGTTGCTCGACTCATCACCACATAAAAGCTCAGGAGCATCCGCACGCCGCGCTCGTGAGTCGCTTGTCGCCAGGTACCTGCAGCGCTACTGCACCAAGAACGATACGATAGGTTTCTTTGGACCAGTCGGATGGGCACGGCTAATCAACGAAGGAGAATCTATCGCGGTGCGTCCTGGTCCAACGCTTGTCGCGTCGCGCAATGCCTACTTCGAAGTCTGGTGCATCGACGCGATCGCGGAAACGCTGGCCCAAAACCCGTCATTTAAATACTGGACCGCGCCGCGACGGATGTCTTACCTGTCGCTGGATGGAACATCCCTCCTGCGTCCGTCGAAACCGCCACTCGAGCTATCGTCCAAACAGGTTGCTGTCCTCAATGCCTGCGATGGTGAGTTGAGCGCGCGGGAAATTGCCCGAGGTCTGCTTCACAACGCTTCCCTCGGTTTTAGCAACGAGGCGGAGATCTTTGAGATTCTCGATCAGTTGCGCGCGGGCGACCTCATCGTCTGGGAGTTGGAAATTCCGATTGAGTTGTATCCCGAACGTACGCTGCGTCGCATACTCGAACGGATTGACGACGACAATGAATTGCGCCGGACAGGCTTGGCAATGTTAAGTGAGCTTGAAGATAGGCGAAGCGAGGTGGCGGATGCAGCCGGCCACGCTGCGAAGTTGGACCATGCGCTTGGTAGTCTCGATGCCGCCTTCACCCGCCTGACCGGAGAAAGCGCGACTCGTTCAGCGGGCGAAATGTATGCGGGCAGAACGCTCATCTATGAGGATTGCCGGCGTGACATTGAGATCGAGATCGGGCCTGAGCTGATGGCGGCGCTCGCGGATCCGCTGTCACTTCTGCTGACGAGTGTGCGCTGGTTTACGTTCAGGATTGCCGCACTCTACAAGCGGCTCTTTCGCGAAATCTATTCTGAGATCGCCGGTCAAGCCCAAACACAAACCATCGATTTTCCCACGTTCTGGTATCGCATTTATCCGCACATTTTTGGCGAGACTAAAAAGCCTGTGGAGGATGTCTTGATAGGGCTACACGAGCGGTGGGCGCGGATTCTGTCCGTGCGCCCGGACGTGCGCCGGGTGAACTATCGTTCCGAAGATCTGCGGGCACGCGTTTTGAGGACGTTTCACGCTCCGAGTTCGGGTTGGAAATCAGCTATCTATCACAGTCCGGACATAATGATCTCCGCTCCCAGTGTGGCGGACATCGCGCGCGGAAATTTCAGCTTCGTGATGGGTGAGCTGCATGTCTTGAATAACACTTTGCGTGCTGCCGTTTTCTGCACTCACCATCCGTCGCCTGAGGATCTGATTGACTACTACAATCGAGATCGCACAACGACGCGCGCGGTGCCTCTGATTCCCAAGTCTCGCTGGCCTTCGCGGAGCGCCCGCATGCTTCCTATCTTGTCCTCGTCTTCTGATTATCGGATTCAGCTTAGCCCGGATGCTCATGCGGCGCCTCCCGACAAGGTCTTGCCCTTTGGCAGCCTCGTGGTGGAAATGGATGGTGATGAATTGATAGCTCGTACGCGCGACGGACGCGCGCGCTTCGACATCCTGGATATCTTTTCTGACTTGCCAACTCTGTCTATTGGGAATGGCTTCAGCATTCTTTCGCCCCGCAGCTATCAGCCACGCATCACGATCGATCGTCTCGTGGTCAGTCGCGAATCATGGACCTTCGCTCCGGCTGAGCTCGACTTTGCTTTCGTGAAGACCGACGCGGAGCGCTTTGTCGCGGCCCGGCGCTGGGCGCGGAAATTAGGCATTCCACGTTTTTCCTTTTTCAAATCGTCAAGTGAGCGAAAGCCGTTGTTCGTTGATTTTGACAGTACGTTGTATGTCGATCTTTTTGCGGCCGCGGTACGGAACTGCAAAGACGACCACTCAGGCAAGATAACGGTGTCTGAAATGCTTCCCGCGATCGATCAAACCTGGTTGCCTGACGCCAACAACCGGCACTACACGAGCGAACTGCGAATGGTGATCGTCGACCGTCCTTAAAACTCCCATCTCTTACTTCGCGGTGAAACCCTCATGCGGAAACTTTCATTTCTTCTGCGAGGAGAATCTATGCCTTGATTCGTCAAAAGACTTAAGCACATATGCTCTTCTCTGTGCAACCTCTGCGTTCTCTGTGCCTCTGTGGTTGAAGATTGCTTAGGAAAATCAACCACAGAGGCACAGAGAACGCAGAGGTTGCACAGAGAAGAAGCCAGTTAGCAGAGTTTTTGTGCAAGGCCTTAAGCATCAACTAATCAAATCCGGTGTTCATCCGTGAAAATCCGTGGCTAATTCTTCGGGGCCACATAACTTTTCCGCGCTTTAACAACCAGCTTGCCCTGAGACTTCTCAACACCGTCAGCCAGATCGATCTTCAGTTTCCGCAGCGTTCCATCGCGGTTCTTGTTAGTCGAGACGAACGAGAAGCTGTAGCGCGTGCGGAGATGCGTGATCAGCGTATTGAACGCCTGGTCCAGTTCCTCAGGCTTGTCGCGCAGCACTTCCCCGCCCGTTTCCTCGGCGAGTTTTTGAATGTCGATATAATGCGCGCCGCCGATCCGGCCAACCCGAGTGGCCCAACGGATCACGCCGTTCTCGGCTGCTTGTTCTGGTGTCTTCGGAATTATCCCACAGACAACGCTACCGGATTCAAACACTGAATGCTTGGCGGCAGTGTCTGATGGTCCACTCCTGCAATTCCAGTATCGCGTTACGCCGGTGATCGCGATTATCACGCGACGGCCACTCGGGTTACCGGCTTTCATCATGTAGTTCGCCGCTTCGTCAAAGGCTATGTTCAAGCAGTGACTGGCGCGTTCGTCGTGTGGCGGCACGTAATCGATTGCGCGTTCGAGCAGATGGCGGTCGCGGGTGAACCCTTGTTGCAGTTCCGCTGTGTCGTGGTAGGTCATCACCGCAACTTCATCACTCGGTTTCAGGCGTGACAGTGCATCTTTCGCAGCCCTGCGGACCTCGTCTCCGAACGGATCCAAACAACCACCGCGATCGATTAGCAGCAGCACAGACAGCGGCAGATTGTCCTGACTGAAATGAGTGATCGTTTGCCTGCTGCCGTCCTCCGAGACAAGAAAGTCTTCCTGTTTCAGATTACCTACCACTCGGGCCGTGTTTTTCTGAAGCACGAGCGCATCAATGGTGACGAGGTCGACATCTGTTTTTATTACCTCGGCTACCTTAATGTTGGCTTCGGTGCGATTTGGACCAACGGTTCGTTCGCGTGTTTGCGGTAACGCAGGAGAGATCAAAAACGCGGCGACCATCAGTAATACCGTAAAGAGAAGGAGAAAAAGCCTTGCGTTTGTCGGGACGAGTTTCATAAGCACACCTCCTCAGGGATGAAACAATGCGGGAGAGTACTTAGTTAGGGAGAGAGTTTAGGATTTAGGGCAGAATGATAGATCGGTTTTTGTGTTTTGAATAGGATTTCCCTACAGCGACAGTTGCACGAGCGGGTGACGCAAAGTTTCCACTGTGTGATCCGGGTGGTAAAAGGCGCCGCCACCGGCCGGCAAGCCGATCGCCTTTTGACCTGGACCCGACAACCGCAAGAGCTTCCTCGTAGTCTTCCAGTTATCGGATTCTTCATGAGCGCCGATTATGAAGGGCACGAGTTTGAAGGTTTCGATAAGCGATCCATCAGCGGCGAGACCGCACAAGCCCAGTTGAACGGCGCCGGCAGAAACACCGATCAAAGACGCTCCTTCGAAGTATCTCCTGACAATGTGCTCACTTAATCCGTTGTTAACGAACACCCGCCATCCTGCCTCAACATCACCACCTGCAAGCAAGATGACGTCAGCGCTGTTGAGAAATTCCATGTCCGCTTGAGACACAGCGGAAGGAATCATTCGACAGTCGACGACGCCCACTCCTTCCATCGCAGCAACGAATATCTCATAGTAATTTGGATCGTCGCCGTTCGACGCGCCTATGTAAGCAGCTTTCGATTCGGCTCGCGTCACCCTCTCGAGAAGGAGTCGATCGTTATCTCGCCAAAAAAGAAGCTGGCTATCAGCAAGTAGAAGGATCGGATTCAACGTTTCGCAGCCTGGACCTTCGTGCCATAGTCTAACGACGCATAAAAGGTCCCTCTTCCCTGCGGCGTTAGATCCAGCATATTCCAAACGGGATTCAACTCGTCGATGCCGCGCTCTTTGATGTCAGGGCCCAACCGTGGATGACAACTGTAAAAGTGGCGCAACGAGCCGTCGCTCTCTCGAGTGAAAACCGAAATCGTCGAGTCCTGACCTCCTTCGCGATCTTCGCTGCCGAGGTCGTATTTGAACGTGCTTTCGCCGGCGCTCAGCAGGCGCAATTTGTCCCAACCGCGATCTCGCGCGTGCGCTCGCAGCGTGGATGGGTCGGCGGCAGCTACGATCGCAAAGTCAACGTTTTGGGCCAGGTGATGAGCAACTCCGTTGAAGGCATCGATCCAGGCAGTGCACATCGGACACGCCGTGGTCTGTTTCTTTCCAAACATGAAGTGATAGATCACGAGCGAACGATCGGGCGCGGTAAACAATTCGCTCATACGGACTTTTGTGACGGGTTCGTCGCCGCCTTTGCCTCAAAAGTCCGAAATCATTCTTGGATCGGGTCAGTACAGGGAGCGGTAGCGACCTGGTCAATCATGGGAGTCAAATGCTGATCGCTGACCAGGTCGCTACCGCTCCCTGTACTGACCCGATCCAAGTGTGATTCGTCACCTGGATCGCTAATTCTGCACGGCGATTTGGTACTGCTCCAATTTCCCATTTGGCAATTCGTAGGTCCACGCTCGTAATGTCTGTTTCTCGAAACGTAGTAAGTACACTCGCAATATCATTCCACCGCGCAATCCTTGCCGAACCTGCGTGAACTGTTTGGGTGTACCCAGCGGAGACAAACCACTCGCAAAGTCCTGCAACGCTTGTTCACTGAAATAGGCATTCGCGTTGTCGCTGAATAACGAACGATCTATCGTACCGTGCTGTAGTCCCTCAAAAATCTTTTTCGCCTGCTCTAATTTCTCGGGTGTTGCTGGATCATTCTGTTCAAAGAGCAACGGAACAATACCATGAGCAATATCATCGGCAGCGGAAGAGGCATCCTGATTTGTTAGCGCCACCACCGAAACTCGTTCGTCTGGAAACACAACGCTCTCCGAGACAAATCCCGACACCTCACCACCGTGTGAAACTGCGCGGTGCCCGGCTTCCATCGCGAGGCTAACGCCGAGTCCATAACGAGTTCCCATACCGTTGTTGAGTTGCGCCTCACGTTCCAACTCTCGATATGACGCTGGACGCAGTAGCTTCTGGTCCATGATAGAAATATTCCACTTCGCCAGATCCTCAGCAGTCATCGCCAGCTCGCCGGCCGCGAAGAGCCAGCCTGGTCCCTCCTTGGGCGCCACTCGCAATGGCCCAAGCGCATAACGCATGTAACCGGTTGGATCCGTATCGCCTAATTTCTTTTCATCGATATTCGCCACGCTTGCCATGCCGAGCGGCGAGAACACCTTTTCCTTTAGGAATTGCAGGAGCGGTTTGCCACTGACCTTTTCAATTATTACGCCGGCAATGACGTAGTTTGTGTTGCTGTACTGCCACTTTGTCCCCGGGTCAAAATCCAAAGGCCTTCGCGCCCACATGTCCAGGATCTTCGTCGTCGTCACTGGCTGCAGCATCATCGGCATGACATAGTCCTGTGGCCAGTAATCCTGATAGCCGGAGGTATGCGACAGCAACTGCCTAATCGTCACTTCATTCGCTCGAGTCAGATCAGGAATAAACTTCGCTACCTTGTCATCGAGCGACAGTTTCCCTTGCTCCTGCAAGAGCAACACGGCCGCCGCCGTGAACTGTTTACTGATGGAACCAATGCTGTATCGCATCCCGGAAGTCGCCGGCGTCTTTGACTCGAGCCGCGCCAAACCATAAGCCTTCAAGTAAACGATCTTTCCATCTCTCACCACCGCGATCGAAGCGCTTGGCACACCTGACTGCGCCAACGCATCGGTAGCCACTGCATCGATCTTGCTACGAAGCTCTGGTGACAGGTCTGCCTGGGCGTTGGCGTTCGACGGCAGAGACAACAGGATTACGGCGATGATTAATACAAAGCGGGACAATAAACCGCGAGCTTCAGGCATAGTGTTCTCCTTGAGATCAACGGAAATAACAGACTTGCGCCTAAGTCTAGTCGATAAATCTCAGTCGCTGTACTCGCACAAAGGACATTTCCTAAATAGATCGACAAACTTTACGGGCCGCGTTGAAGAGCGACGCCCGAACACCGTTCCGCGAACATTCGATCCACCAATCTCGCGATTTCTTTCACTGCTCTTTCGGGAGGCTTACCGCGACGATGAATCCCACAAACGGCCGTAGTCCACGAATGGTCGAAGCCTGCCGCCGATCGGGATCGCCAGCGCGATTGACCCTTGTGATCAAGACCATAGGTTAAGTATACCGAAAGCGTGTTGATCCCCGTCCCGGGTCGCTCGCCTATCAGATGAATGATCATTTCAGCTTCCAGCAGCGAACCGACGTGATAACCCGCCCGCACTCTCCCATTCTCAATAACTATGTCAATCTCGCTCACATGATGCCCTGCTGCGAGAAGCTCACGCCGAACGGGCGGTAACACCGAACGCAGGTTCTCGTTGATCGCGTTGGCATTGAGCCCATCCGAAATGACGACCTGCACTTTCGGCCGGCGCGCGGGATAAAGTGCCTGGATACGAGCCGTGTCTTCGTCGTCGATCAATTCGCCCGTTGCCGGGTGTGCCAGGTAGTCATCTCGGTCCGAAGATCTTGTGTGTACTCGAAAGTAACGCGGCGACGAATCAGAGATCACCATCTCGTCGAGTGTCGAGTAGAGCGCGCGTCTCGCGTTTGAGTAGATTCCCTTAATTCGAGCATTCGCTTCGGGCGGATCATCGTAGTTTTCATCGCAGCGATAACCGAGATCGAATCCTCGTTCCGCAAGCGCACGAATCTTTTTTGCTCCTTCATCGCGGAGCGTATCGAGCGAACGGGTGTCACCGCCTGCCTTCTGATAGGTCGCATACAGCGCATCCGCACTCCCGCCGGATACCGCGCCAAGCTCCGTCATCGTAGACAGCTCGACTAGTCTCTTCTGCATTGTGGCGGCGATTTGGCGTCCAGTTTGACGGCGCAACCTCGGATGCTCGCGAAATGAAGTTGTCATGTAACCGAGCATCGGATCGGCGTTTCCCGCGACCGCCATCAAATAGGCGGGGGCGGCTTGAACTACGATGCGTTCCGTCAGAGTCTGCAATTCGGCAGGTCCAATGCCCATATGAAACGTTGCGCAGACGTCGAGCCCCATCGTTATTCCGTGAAGCTTGGCCATCACGGTGTCTTCAAGGCACGCTCGTAACAATTGTTCGCCGGTGCGGAAGACTTCAGGTCCGATGAATCCGGCTACATCGTTCACAATCATCCAACTCCCTGTCCGTTGATGAATGAGTCTTGCAACTCCGTAGGCTCGCGCTTCGAGCGTCACCATATCAACACCCTCCGCGGCCTGATTGGTGACTGCGGAACCCTGACCCGTCTCGAAGTAAAGCCCGTCAAATCCAGGCGCAAGCGCTAGCAACCCATCGACGTCGAGCCCCACCATTCCCAATATCGCCTTCGAGGTTCCGGCAAGACTTTGAAAGCCGACATCCACTCTTGTTTGGGAGCGCGCAGTGGTCTGCTTAATTATGTCCGACAGCACGCAGAATCGAGTAGGTAACTGAAGTCGCTCGACGACACTCTGCAGCAACTGCTCGAGCCTGATGATTGTGTCGACATCATCGCTCGCGGGATTGAGACCGAGAATCACATCGCCGCAGCCGTAGGCAAGCCCTTCGAAAATTGAGAGCAATATCTCGGTTTCATCGTCGCCGGGGGAATTAGGCTGAATTCGCGAGCCGAAGTGTCCCCGTGATCCGATAGCGATGTTCGTTTCCGGCAGCGGATTGAAGAGCTTGCAAGAAAGTGCGCCAAGCTCTTCATTAGTCATGATTTTCACCACTGCGGCAGCAGCTTCGCTGCAGATACCATTTCGATGACGTTCGATCCAACTCACGCCCTGGGGCGAAAGGAGAATTCGCTTGAGCTCAGCGATAGTAAGTTGGGCCACTTTGCCAGACAGTCGCGGATCCAAAGATCGATGAAGAGCTTCGGTGACCTGATCCTCGACAAATTCGGCCCTGGCAATATCTCCGAGCGACAGAGCGGACAGCGCATCACGTGCTTCCCGGCGTACGTGGTCATCGCGGGTGCCGCCGACGTTCAGATCACCCTCTTTGAACTCGTTGGCGAGCACGAATATTTGGGTAAGCTGATCGTGAGCCATGGTGAAGAATCATTCTAGAATGGTGGAATGGAACATCAAAGGCTTAGTGGACAATCATCCGAGTGACAACGAGTTCTTCAGCCGTTACCATTGTTTTGAGCAATGTCACTCAAGAGCAGATTCGCCTCCGAATTCGATCCAAAGATTCGCGACCGAGGTCTCGCCTACTTTCGTGGGGGCGCGGTCAAGATTCTGGAACATTCTGATTTTCACGTGCTGGCGCAAGTGAAGGGCACCGTCGATTATTTTGTGGAGCTTACTCTTACCTTGCACTCACTCGAGGTTGCGTGTACCTGCCCGTACTTCTCCGGCGGTGAAGACTGCAAACATATCTGGGCCACAATGTTGGCAGCCGATAGCAAGAACTATGTGTCTGACGTCGACTTGTACGGCCCACTCAGACTTGTTTACGACGACGAACTAGCTGAGACGTTGCACCTCCTCGAGGAAAACGACGAACCGCCCGCCCAACCTCAACCAGCCTGGCAGCAACAGTTCGCCGTAATTACAAACTCAATCAACAATGCGCTGGCACCACAGCGCAATCCCTGGCCTGATAATCGAGAGATTTACTATGTCGTTGACCCACATGCGTCGCGCCTGTCGGGATTGCTCAATGTTGAGATTGCTTTCCGTGAACGCAACAAGAAGGGTGAATGGGGCAAAATCAAAAGGGCGCGGATGCAGCAGAATCAGATTGGTCAACTCAGCGATCCGAGCGATCGGGAAATCCTTTCATTGTTGCTGGGTGGTAGAGAGACATACTGGTCCAGCTATAGTTACGGCGCTTTTGATCTTCCCAACCCATTCGTCCTCGCCAATACGCTTCAACCACTATTACTAGCCAGGATGTGCGCCACCGGACGATGCATGTTTCGTCCTGAAGATAAACGTGCCGAACTCAAACAACTCGAGTGGGACGACTCCCTCACCTGGCAACTCTGGTTAGTGGTAAGGCTTACAGGCGACCAGTACGCGCTTAACCCCGTTTTGCGAAACGGGGTCGACGAGATCGAGTTTTCCGCCGCGCCATTGACAACCGAAGCGATCGTTGTTGGACCAGATTTCAGAGCTGCACGTTTCACTACGGAAGGCGCGCCTGCGTGGAGCGCGACTCTACGCAGTATTGGCGAACTAAAAATTCCGGCAACCGAATCGCGGCAACTGATTGCGCAACTTCTGGACCTGCCATCCATTCCGAATATTGAAGTGCCACCAGAGTTGCAGTTCGAGCGCGTTAGCGTCTTACCCCAGCCTCACCTGATTGTGCGTAAGCCGGCCTATGCTTCATACCAGTCTGACCTCGAAGCAAAGCTGTTGTTTGATTATGAAGGCATCGAAATTAATTACTTTGATAGGCGTAATGGTCTTTATGATGGTAATCGAGACCGGTACATCGAACGAGATCCGGAGTCAGAAAAAACCGCGTTAGCACTCCTCAATACGTTAAGCATCAAAAGGCAATCTAAGTACTCCGATACGTTTCGGGTAACGCCGCGTAACTTGCCGCGTGCGGTAACCAGCCTGCTGGAAAATGGGTGGCGCGTCGAAGCGGAAGGAAGACTCTATCGAAACGCGGCTTCGTCGAGCCTGTCGGTAAGTTCGGGGATCGACTGGTTTGAATTGCATGGTTCGCTGAATTTTGGCGAGGACCTCGAAGTAAAACTTCCGCAGTTGCTCGCAGCTTTGCGACGCGGCGAGAAAGTGATCGCCCTCGGCGACGGAAGTTTCGGCGTGCTACCGGAAGAGTGGCTACAACAATACGGCTTCCTCGCGTCTTTCGGCGCAACCGAAGAGGACCACTTGCGCTTCCACCGAACGCAGACCGGGGTGCTCGATGCCCTGCTCGCCGCACGACCGGAGATCACCTGCGATGAAACGTTCGCTCGTGTTCGCAAGGAATGGCAAAACTTTGATGGAATCAAACCAGTCGCAGCGCCACGCGGATTTGTGGGCCAACTGCGAGATTATCAGCGCGAGGGTTTGGGCTGGTTTGAGTTTCTCCAGCGGTTCAAGTTTGGCGGCTGTCTCGCAGATGACATGGGATTGGGCAAGACGGTTCAAGTACTGGCGCTACTGGAATCTCGACGCACGGGAGACTCTCGACCTTCCCTTGTAGTTGTTCCGCGGTCTCTGATCTTCAATTGGCAACAGGAAGCAGCGCGGTTCACTCCGAAGCTGCGCGTCCTGAGTCACACCGGCAGCGAGCGAATTAAAGGAAATGCCCACTTTGAGGACTATGATTTAGTTTTGACCACCTACGGAACTCTGCGGCGCGATGTGATCCATTTCGACGAAGTGGAATTTGATTTTGTGATTCTTGACGAAGCGCAGGCAATTAAAAATGCCGGAACGGAAACAGCGAAGGCGGCGCGGCTCTTGAAGAGTCGACAGCGTCTCGCGCTGAGCGGAACACCGATCGAAAACCACCTCGGCGAGTTGTGGAGTTTATTTGAGTTTCTGAATCCAGGGATGCTCGGTTCGGCGTCAGTATTTCAGTCTTCGACAAATGGGACGCGGAAACCAGACGAAGAATCACGCGCTATGTTGTCGCGAGCGTTGCGCCCGTTTATCCTGCGGCGCACCAAGCAGCAGGTCGCGAAGGAACTTCCCGAAAAACTCGAGCAGACGATCTATTGTGAAATGGATGAGCTGCAGCGCCGGCAGTACGAAGAGCTGCGCGATTATTATCGCCGGTCACTGTTGGAGAAAGTTTCGCTCCAGGGCATCAATAAGTCGAAGATTCAGATACTCGAGGCACTGCTGCGTTTACGACAGACCGCGTGCCATCCTGCACTCGTAACCGGTGCGATTGATGATGTCACTCCAAACGCAAAACTCGACGTACTGTTGCCGCGTTTGAGCGAGATAACTGAAGAAGGACACAAGGCCATTGTGTTTTCGCAATTCACAAGCTTTCTTTCCATCATACGCAAACGGTTGGACCAGCAGGGTGCGACGTATGAATATCTCGACGGCAAGACGCGCAACCGGGGAGTTGCGGTTGAAAGATTTCAGCAGGATCCAGACTGCAAATTGTTTCTGATCAGCCTGAAGGCCGGCGGACAAGGTCTCAATCTAACTGCGGCTGAATACGTCTTCCTTCTCGATCCCTGGTGGAACCCTGCGGTCGAAGCCCAAGCCATCGATCGCGCGCACCGCATCGGCCAAATAAATCGCGTCTTCGCCTATCGACTGATAACCCGCGACACAGTCGAGGAGAAGGTGCTCGAACTGCAATCAACCAAGCGCGAGCTGGCCGACGCGATCATCAATGCCGACAACAGTGTGATCAGGAACATAACCGGCGAGGATCTGCGACTGTTATTGTCGTGAGTATCACTGTCGCGGAGAAAACGAAGTTGAGGGGCTAATTGGTTGAAGTTGAACCGCCGTCGCCGCCGTAGTAGTGGAATAGTATTGCCCGTCATTGATGGTCTGTTGGCGGCTACTGCGTTGGAACATAATCTAACATTGGTTACAAGAGATACTGGACAGATCCCATCGATGGGTGTAGCAGTTTCAATTCGTGGGAAAACAGTTGAAGCGGTCACTCACGGACGAAGATAGTGATATAATCCCCCACCCGTTAGCAGTCTGCCCCGTTAAGTAAAACGGTTCGTGGTGAAGAATCTGATTTCTAAAAGCGCCTGCCGTATTGATGATGGAACCGCTGCAGGGCAATATGAGGGGCTTCGTGATTAAGGTTGGACATGGACATTAAGGAATCCGATTGGAAAGTGTTCCGCCGTCTCCATGCCGTTGCTTTGGAGCGATATTGTCAGCGCATTCTCGAAGAGGTGAAGCTGGCAACAGCGTGTAATGACTCCTACCATGATTGTTACTTAAGGGTGTACCGGCTAATTCAAGCTCGTGATAAGACAATGGCCCGTGCCTTCGACGACCTGCGCCGGTCAACCGCCTTGATACGGCTAGTTGCTATCCTTAACGAAGGAATGCTCACCGACGACGAGCTGAAGCAATTCAGTCAAGAACTTCAAAGCCAGGTTGATGCAATCAAGTTGATATCCCGCAGATGACAAGAGTTTACAAGCGATTGGATTGCAGCCATCGTTGACACGACACTTCCGCCGGTGTGATCGTCTGGGGGTGAACAACTGGAGCGTTCTGGAACGACGGAAAGTTAGTTGTACAGATTAGCTTAGTGAAAAATGGTAGCCGCGTGGGGATTTGAACCGCAGACCCCTACCGTGTCAATGCCGTCACTAGTCACCGCGCGTAGCGCGTAATCTCTCCTGTCACATAAACATTGACGAAGGCGGTTGGAGAAGTCACGCTCAAAACTTTCAAAAACGAATAGACTCGAGGCGTAGTCTGCTAAAGTCTGCCAAAGCTCTAACCGTTCTGGTTTGGCTCCATCTACCATCTGCTAAGAAAGCACGCACGGCGAGTGGCTACAATGACGACCACGGAGCACCTGATGACAAAGAGATAGAAGCAATTTACGAACATTGCATTTCCAGACCGTGAAACCGTTGCATTACCGGAAGGTCTCGGCTTGATGTAATTGTAATCACTCACGAGAAACCTCGGATAAACGGGAATGCTGCCAGCATCCTGGCCGAAATTGCCGCTTTACTCCTTGAAGGCGCTTCCGATACTTTTTGCGGTCGGGAGCACGACTCGATCCTCTATCCCAAGAAGCCCACCGTATGATCTTCGTTGACACCGGAGCTTGGTTCGGTTCTCTAATTCCCACCGACCCTGATCACGCGAGTGCGACTGCAGATATGTTTCAATTTCCTGGCGTAAGGTAGTAGGCAATACTTGAGTAAACATCGCTGAGGCTGAGAGGGAAAACTCTGGACAATTTGCTCGGCTGTCGCCCCGAAGTTTGAAATGATGAATGATGGAGTCCAGACTAACTCGCGAGCCTTTGACGCGAATCGTCCCTTGCTTCGGTGATAACGAGCGGCATGATGATGGTTTTTCCCAGGCAACCATAATGGTTTTGATTATACGGATGCTTCTAATCCGAAGATAATCGTGAGCAACGACGCTGTCTTGTGCAATCTGCTTTCACCGGGTTTCATTCGTGAACAGTGATGAGACTCTGAAAGCCAAACTCGCGAAGGCTCTAGCGGAATGTGATCGTTTGCGTGAAGAGAACGCGCGGCTAAGGCGAAGACTTTGAGGGCTCCTGCGAAGAAAGCGGGGTAGCGTGCTTTCCGCTCACGCCACTTCGCAAGATAGTCTCTACACGGTGGGCGATAAGGCGCTCTATCGCACCCAAGACGTTCGGCCGAAATCGGGTTTGCGTAGCCTGATTCCTTCCTAATGCTATCTATCCCGAACCGCTAAATAGCAGTAGCGTCGTTTGCCGCATTTCCCAATCACCACACCACCTTTCTCGAAAGGCGTTGCGAAAGATAAAATCAATGATGAATGAGCTACCTTGTAGAAACCCAAGAGTGTGAGCGCACGTTTTTAAGCCGGTTAGGATGGTCATGGGATAATTTGGCTCCGATGATTCGTTCGCTCGGCATTCATCCTCATTGCTGCTGGGCCTTGATCGAAGTCGATATGAAAGATCTCGTCATATCCCTAAAAGGAGATGTGGATATTCTTATCGGACGGACAGAGTGGAGTGATCCAAAGCGCTTTGAAGATGCGCTAAGGGGACACATCACCCGTCTTGAATCGCTTCCCGCTAATGCGCTCATTCAGTTTGTTGCGCCGGACAACCTTGTTGCCGATCTGTTAGCTGAGAAAGGTGAACTTGTGTGGCCGCCCTCGACGGATTACTTGGTTGGTATCGAGGTGAAGTGTTCACGACTGCAGCTTGCGGCGAATCCACTAAAGGCGGCCATTACTTTTGATGATATGAGGTCAACCAAGGCCTCGCCCCAAAAGAAGCGAAAGATTCGCTTAGAGATCGACAAGTTACTTAAATTGGGTTGCGACCAGGTTGTGTTACTCGATTTGATTGCTAACCCGCCGGCAGACGGCATCAATATTGGAGCATGGCACAATGCTTCAATTACATCGGTGAAGATCGAAACTGCAATGGCCGAAGTCTTGGCCGATCGTTTGCCACTCGATTCAATAGCGGGCCATTGGGTTTATTCAATAGGGGCAGTCGTTGGCGCAGACGAGACTACACGCGGCACGGGACTTCCGCAGCTGTATCGAGACGCACAACAGAATGTCCACTCGTCAGAAACTAAGGGCCTGCGGCCTCAACTCAACCACGGCATAACGGAGATTCTAAGTGGGGTTGCCTGTCCTTATTCGCTTCCAGCTCTGTTCATGAACTGCCGATCATGTAAACGAATCCATCATGCCAGGGATATGAATTGTCCTCAATGTGCTGCAATCTTTTCAAATATGCCAGCGCTTCAATAGAGTTGCGGTCAGAATAGACTCTGGAGGCTGTCACTCTAACGCAAATGAATCACATGAGCATTGTATGTTTGGGATGGGGGTCCCTTGTGTGGGATCCAGATGATCTTCCAATCGAGCAAACTGATCCCGTTGAAAGAGCCTGGTTACTGGACGGGCCACATCTACCAGTGGAGTTTGCGCGTCACTCCAATGGTGGCCGTATGACTCTCGTATTGGTACCAGGCCGGCGACTCGTACCGATTTTGTGGACTCAGATGCTGATCAGAGATCTGGAAGCCGCGAAGCGGAGTCTCGCGATGCGCGAGTGCCGAAGGCGAGACCGTCGGCCCGTAGCCGAAACAGAATACAACGTTTCGTAGATAAGTCGTGCGGCTACTGGACGAAAGATGCTGACTCCCCGCGGTCAATGCGCCAATCTAGTCCGACAGGGGGGCTGCACACTGAAATGTAGAAGCCGTAATCTGGACCGATCTTCTGCAAGGTTCAATGGAATCAACGGCCGATTCCGTTGGGAACAGCTTGTCTGGTGTAAGGGGGTTCCCCTCTAGAGAGTGCTTGCGCGGCCTTCCGCTGATTCCCAAGAGGTAGAGATCAGCGAGATGATCCAGAGTTATTTCGGGCCGCTGCTTTGTTTGGTTAGCTCCGCGTTGGTAACCTTGCCATTGGCGTCGATGGCGATGTGTATCTCAAACTCAATCCATTCCACCCGCTTATCATTACAGTCGAGGATCTCCACCCGCACCTTGGCGTCGAACGCCGATGGATTGCGATACCCTTTACTCGGCACGACCCCGGGCAGGTCGATGTAGCCGTCCTCGATGCCGTTGGTCCCGGGGACTTTCTCGGAAGCGTTCTTCCCATTTCTCCGATCTTTGTCCTCAGACTCGAAAGTCCACCCCGCTGGCGCGTCGAAGCCGCCGGGGATCGGATTGGGTTGCGCGGCCGGATCGCCCGCGGGGACTTCGAACTTGACGGTCCTCGGTCCGTGCTGTGGATCGTCTTGAGTGACCGTGGTGGTAGCCTTCATGTACTGTTTCGCGTGATATGGGCAGTCGGCCGCGGTGGAGCGCGGGTAGATGATCTCATACCAGAACAGACAACCACGACCGTGCTGGCCGGCTGGTATCCCGCGGGGATTGTCGTATTCATGCTTACCAAGCTGCTGCTTCTTCTTCTGACTGCCGGAAGGCCAGATGTATTCCCCCTCCGAGTTTCCGTCCGTGCCAGTGCCGCAGTTCACGCGCGTCTTACTCTCGAAGACAATCGGCTTCTCTTTACGTAGTGCCGCTTCGTTCCATGCGTCTGAAAGTGGTGCGAGCTCTTCCTCGGTGAATGCCACGACGTGCGGATCGTTGCTGCTGGTCCACGGCGTGCGAACGGCGCTGATTTCCTTCGCCACAGCATCACCGCTCACGAGGTAGGTAACGAGATGCCAGAACCCTTCTCGATTCTCAATGCGAGTCACTTTGTCGCTCATGATGCCTCCCTGGAGTTAGTCAATGTGAGAACGTTCGTTCGTTTTCATGCCTGAGTGTCTACTATTCCGTATGGCGGAATAGGCGCCACACACCCGCCACACATCTTCTGCGTACTGGCCCGGCCCTCCGGCGAGCCAGGCAGGCTGATCTAAGATTCGCGCCGATTGAACGCATCGCGTCAGGCAGTTGTCGCTTTTGAAAAAGGCGCAGGCTGCAAGGTAGAAACCGTCGAGGGCGATACTCGTGGCTTTGATCTGATCTCGCGTCCTGCTCTCTCCCAGACTGAAGGAGAACGAGTCGCGCCTCGATTCATCGAGGTAAAAGGGCGCGCGGCGGTTGGTGAGATCGCCCTCACCGCGAACGAATACAAAACGGCCCTACGCCAGGGCGATGATTACTGGCTATATATCGTCTTTAACTGCGCCTCGCAACCTAAGGTTACCACCATTCAGAACCCCGCACGCTTCGATTGGCAGCCGCTCTCGAAGATTGAATGGTCCAGCAAGTAACCATGTCAGGTAGACGCTCGTAGAGTAAATTAAGTAGGAATCAGAAAATTAGCAATAACTGGAGTGTTTTAGAGCAACGGAAACGTGGTTGTAAGTTTAATGATTTGAAGCATTCCAAGCGTGAGGAACTTCTAGGCTGACGAGTGGGAGAAAACGGGCAGAAGTCCATCCAGTTTTGTGATGAGGAGTTTCAGATTTGCTCCCACCTAAATGGTCGGAATTTCGCAATCTGCTCAAAGTCTTGAGAGTTCTTAGTTAGCACCACAAAACCTTTACGCGCGACGCTCATCGCAATCAATGCGTCGTTTGTCATGCGCGCGCGTCTAACTTGTTCAAATCCAGATTGCTGCCCGATCAATGATAGGACCTCCCCCGATATCGCCAGTCGCTTTGCAGCGGCACTAGTAGACGATTCACGCTGACAAACTCTTTTTCCATTTCCAGCAAACGCCGACGTGCAGTTCTATCTAAACTACTGGGTTCTTTTATGGCTTAATTAGCGGGCGGTAGGACTGGAGCATCTTCATGTAGTTGGCTCTTTCAAAGGCGGCGGGTTCGGCGGAATGCTTTTGACTCATCTCGAAAGCGCAGTCTCCACAAAGTTGTGGAGACTGCGCTCTCAAACAGCGCCCCGGTGATAGAAGACGTGAGTTAGTAATTTACCCGCACGGCCACCCAGTCGAGCGAGAAATCGCGCGAGGTGCTGCTGGAAACATCGATGACGCGGACGCGGAAGTTCGCATTGCTCAGCGTTGAGAGCGTCCACGAGAAGCCCCAGTTGTCGGTTGGTCCACCGAGAATGTAGGTGGCGTTGCTCGTCGTCAACGTCGCCGTCGACTTGGTCGCCGTCCACGATACGCCGCCATCCCAGGACAACTGCACGCACATCTTCGGCGCGCCGCTGGTACTATCGGCCTTGGCATCAAGCCGCACTTCGATGCCTTTGATTGTAGCCGTTCCCGGAATGTCGAAGCTGAAGTTGTAGAAGCGGTGCTTGTCCTTTTGCGCGTGGGTGCATGAGGTGTTGGTGCCTGAGCCGCTGTTGTTATCGACGGCAAACAGGCTGTCATTCGTTTGCGCATTGACGGCGCTGACTTCGTAACCGTTGTTATCGCCGGCCGAAGTTGTGTCAGCCGAATTGGCAGCCGGGCTCTTCATTCCTGTATTGGTTGCAGGCGCGCCGCTACAGTACTGGCCCTCCTTGCCGATCACTTTGTAAGGGCAGTCAGCCTTGTCGAGCAGGTACAGAATCGCAGTGCGATTGCGCACGGTCTGGGCCGCGATGATTTCATCCCCTGGATAGAAACCTCCCTGCCCCGACGTGACCGGATACATCTCGAAGGTGAAGTTCATGATGCGGTGAATGCCATAGAGCCAATCATTGATCGTCCCGTCGGTGATGTATAGATCGCTCATCTGTTCAGGCGTGTAGCCATTGGTCGCCGCCATCGCCTGGCCCATGGTAGCCATCACGTCGCGATCATCCTGGACCATGTCGGCGGGTACATCGGTAAAGGTGTATCCCAGCGGCCAGAGGACGAGTTCACCGTAAGTATGGAAATCTATCGCGGACGTGATCTGCTGTTTGCCGTTAACTACGCGGCTGTTGACGAAATCGCGAACCAAAACATCTTCGGGTGACGAGAAAGGAGCGGCGCCACGATAGGTTTCGCTGCTCGTTGTCCCACTGCTGCCGCCACAGCATCCCCACTTGTAGCCCCAATTCCGGTTCAGATCGGTGCCGGCGGCGGACGTCCCTGAGTTAGGCTGGCGGTTCTTGCGCCAGGATCGATACGAACCAGTGGCAATGTCATACTCGCCGCCATCCGGGTTTAGATCAAACACCATCCAGATTTCACGCGAGTTGACTAGATCGGTGATTTGCTGATTGATGCCATACTCATCGGTGAGCATGTGCAGCGTGTAGAGCGCCATCTCCACTGTCAGGTGTTCGCGCGCGTGTTGATGATGAGTAAATAAAACTTCGGGTTCGTCTTCATCCACGCTGACGTTGTCCGAAATCTTGCCGGCCCAAACCTCACGACCTTCATAGGACGTGCCGATGCTGAACAACGAAAAGATGTCCGGATGGCTGCCGGCCGCCTGTTGAATATCGGCGACCATTTCCGCGTAGTCGTGATAGCCTTCGTCCCCGGCCGGAAAGGCCATCGTTGTCACGTCCGGCTCGGGAGGCGTTTCGAGGCGCAGACCGAGAGCCTCGATCGCGTTCTTCTCCTTTCGCGTCGCTTCCACCAACACGTAGTCCTTGCCGACCTCGATGATGTTTGCTCCGGTTGCCGCGATGGCTGAACGAGTTTTCGCGTCGAATACGTTGTGGATGATGTAAACCGGCGTGCGCTCGTCACTTTGTTTGAGCGCGGGAGCGGCTGGCGACAAAGTCAGTCCCAGCAATGACACGAGCACAATACCCACTACTACGCGATGAAATGATCTTTGTCGGGTCATGTGAATTTCCTTTCGTAAGAAACGTCAGTAACTTACTCGCACTGCCACCCAGTCGAGCGAAAAATCGCGCGCAGTGTTGCTCGCTACGTCTGTGACGCGCACGCGGAAGTTGGCATTGCTCATTTCAGCGACGCTCCACGTCCGGCCCCACTTGTCCGTCGCGCTTCCGAGAATGTAGGTCAACTCACTGGTCGAAAGCGTTGCCGTAGACTTGGCGGTGGTCCAGGTCGTACCGCCGTCCCATGACAACTCCACACAAAGGCGAGGCGAGCCGCCGGTGTTGTCCGTCTTTGCTTGCAGCCGTACTTCGATTCCCTGAATTGTTGCGCCACCGGGAACGCTGATGCCGTAGTTGAAGAAGCGATGCTTATCTTTGGTCGAGGCGGTACACGAGGTGCCGTTGTTCGTGCCGCTGTTGTTATCTACCGCATACAGGTTGTCGTCGGCGCCGGCGTTTCCAGCGTTGACCTCGTAGCCATTGTTGTCGCCGGCGCTGCTGGTTACCGCGGCGTTCGCGGTCGGGCTGAACCATGCAGTAGTCGTGATGGCAGCCTGCGTTACGTTGAACGTTAAGCCGGCAATGGTCATGGTGCCGTTACGCGCCACACCACTATTCGCGCCAACCGAGTAATTCACTGTGCCATTGCCTGATCCGCTCGCGCCACTCGTGATCGTGATCCACGCATCATTGCTCGCCGCAGTCCACGCGCAGCCCGCCGCCGTCGTAACGCCAACGCTGCCGGCGCCGCCACCGCTCGTGTAACTGGCGCTCGTGGGTGTAATGGAGTAGCTGCAACTCGGCGCTGCGTCCTGAGTGACGGTGAAGACTCGCCCTGCGACAATCATCGTGCCATTACGCGCTCCGCCGCTGTTCGCGGCAACTGAGTAGTTGACCGTGCCATTGCCGGTGCCACTACCGCCGGAAGTAATCGAAATCCACGAGTCGTTGACGAAGGTTTGCCAGCCGGCCCCGCCCGGCGCAGTGACATTGACCGCCCCACTGCCAGCACCAGACCCAAAGCTGGCGCTTGCCGGCGAGATCGAAGCCGCCGCCAGGTCCACCGCCGCCTTGATGTCCAATCGTCCAAAGCCATAGGTATTGTTTGGGACGCCATTGCTGCTGCAGGAAGTACTCGCAACATCGACTGCCGCATCATTGAGAATATTCTCGGTGTCGGTGATCTGATGGCGCAGTTCCGGGCGTGCTGACCAGAGCAAGGCGACTGCGCCGGCCGTGTGTGGTGTCGCCATCGAAGTGCCACTCAAGCTCGAATAGAGTCCTCCGCGTACCGCCGAGCGCACACTCACGCCGGGCGCGGTTATGTCTGGCTTGCGCCGGTTACTGCCGTCGATCGTTACCGGACCGCGGCTGCTGAACGATGCGATCGTGCCGGTGCTCGAGCTGATTGCGCCGACGGTAAACATGGCGTCGTAGAACGACGGTGGATCCATGACCGTCGAACAAGCTGAGCCACTGTTGCCTGCAGCGACGACCATCATGATGCCCGCGGCGCGCTGTGCTTCAACTGCTGCCTGCAGCGTCGTTACTGAACAACCTTCCGAAGGCGGGCAGGTCCACGAATTGGTGGTGATGTCGGGGGCCTTGGATGGGTCCCCTTGCGCCGGAGTGCCGTTGACCGGATAAGGCGCAAGGAACCACTCCATGCACTCGATATAAGTCGAAGGTTGGCCGTTGCCCTGGTCCATATTGCGGCAGGCGATGAATTTCGCTCCGGGAGCGACCCCGATCTGGTTCACTCCGCCGTCATCGCCCACCGCCGTGCCGAGCGTGTGCGTACCGTGGTTGTGGTCGTCGCAGGGGGCGAGAGAGTTGAAGCCGCACGAGCCCCCGCCGCTGTGAATGCTGTCGTGCCAGTTGTAATCGTGACTCGCGGTGGTCCCATTCCAGCCGCGATAGTGGTTTATGAGGGCCGGATGATTCCACTCGACGCCGGTGTCAGAGCCGCCGATGACAATGCCCTGGCCGGTAAACCCTTGCGACCAAACTTCCGGCGCGCGGATGAACGAAACACCCGGCTCGATACTTGTGGCCGCTGAAATGCTTTCGTTAATGGCCGCGTTTAGTTCCTGCTCCGTGACCTTCACTGGCTCGACGTTGCGAATGCGCGGATTGCCTTCAATGCGCTCGACTTCGGGCCGCATGGCGATCTCGAAAGCAATCTGTCGCGTGGCTTTAACGAGGATAGCGTTGACGATGTAGAAAGAACGATGCTGAATGCCGCGCGCGCTCAACCAACGGAGCAGGGGTTCTTGCGACTGCCGCGCTTTCGAGAGAAGCGCATCGCGCACGAACTCTCCTTTCTCGCGTTTGCTCTGAAGTGTTTTGGCGCCGCTGAGGTCGGCCTTATCGCGGAGCACAACCAGAAACTCGGCTTCCGCGCCGTTCTCAGTATGCTCCATGACCCAGGGCGCGATCTTGCGTTGCGCTTGTTCCTGAGCTGGTTGATTGGTTGCGTGCGCGGATGTGATTAGCTTGGTGATCGGGATCAGCGTCGCGCAGAGTAATGTGAGCAGGATTAGGAAGCGCATTTTCATTGTGGTGACCTAAATTTAAGATTTTGTATCCACAGATTACGCATATAAATCAATCTGTGTAATCTGTGGATAAGCTCCAACCCCTACCCGTTTACCCATTACGGTTTAACCTGAAAGGTCCCACGGTCGAGCGGGATCGGAATATTCGGGGCAGTGAAAAAGATGCAGGCGGGTAGTTGCTCGTTGGTAAAGGTGCCAATGGAAACGAGGAGAAAATCGCCATCCTTTCCGTTATCCACGAAGCCAAGGTTCATGAAAACGTTTTCGAAGCCGACAAAATCACCGGAAACATGCGTGATCTGGCCCACTACGAATGCCGCGTTATCCTGTACACATATGTCGACCGGCTGAGCAATAATTTGACTTTGCCCTTCACCGAGTCGCAAGACACCCCCATTCCCGCCTTGGCGGGCCGAGACGGTGGCGGTGAGCGGAATGTTATTGTTGATTCCTATTATGCTTTCGGTCGTAAAGACACCAGTACCAGTCGCTGACTGCGCCATGGCGTTACCGGCGCTGCCGATGCATATCACGGCGAGTAAGAGAGTGAAGATCAAAAATCTGCTTTTCATTAGGGGACTAACTCCTTTGTTTCTAGCGTGGGTTAGTGAATCAAAGCCGCTGAGGACTGTCACTTCAGGCGGGCCCGGTTAAGTCCGGGCTCCTCAAGGCCCATTATTAGTTCCGAGAACCTTGCGAATGCGATCAGACTATCGTTGCTTATGGAGGTTTTGGACGCCTTCCGAAGCTGAGTTAAGAACGGGAGGATTATCCTGCAAGGTACGTTGCTAGTCATCGGAGCTACTACCCATTTTGATATGGGTAGTAGTACGTATTTTGGGCCGCAGATTTGCGCGGATAAAAATGCGGATTGTAGTTAGAAACCTGATTTGTGCGTAAGGGCAAAAGTGAGGAGAGCATTGTTGCCAGTTAGCCCGAGTTTCGCGCAGATGTTCGAGCGGTGACGCTCAACGGTGCGTACGCTGATCGACATCATCACGGCAATTTCTTTGTTGCTCTTCGATTCGGCGACCAGCAGCAAAATACGGCGCTCTGCCGCAGTGAGATTGTCGATGGAAGTTGATTTCGCCCGCTTGTTTCTGCCGGCCAGGTAATCTCCGAACGTTGAACAAAAGAAACTCTGTCCAGCGGCGACGGCCTTGATGCAATCGACGATCTCGTTTACCGCGCAGTCCTTTATTATGAAGCCCTTGGCGCCGGCATCCAGCGCGGCTTCAAACAAAGCTTCGTCTCTATACATAGTCAGAAAGATTACGCCCACCGGCAATCGCCGGTCTTGAAGCTCACGGGCAATTGCCAACCCGTCAGGATCGGGCATGTTAACGTCCAGAACCGCCACGTCGGGCTGAAGCTCTTTGATTCGCGCGAGCGCGGACTTGCCATCGCCGGCGTCAGCTACGACTTTGAGCAGCGGGTCGGCCTCGATCACGCCTCGCAACCCCTTGCGGAAAATGGGATGGTCGTCGGCGATTAGAATGCGAATTTCTGTGTGACGAAGAGATTTCTGTCGGGTCATGAGAGTGTTCCTTCGTGAGAAATGGCTTCGTGTATTGTTCGTGAGTTGTCCGGCGCCAGGTAAGTTACAATGTCGTTCCTAACAATTCGCGAATCGCGATAAGGTTCTCCTTCAAAACGTATCCACAAGCTCCTGCTTTTCGAGCCTCCTGCTGAAGCTGGTCGTCATCATGCTTGCTGACGATCACGACTTTTGCGTCCGGAAAAGAGCAGAGGATTTCTCTCGTGGCGGTGATTCCGTCCATCTGGACCATTTCGATGTCCATCAAGACCCAGTCGGGCAGGTAACGGCTATACGCACTGAGAGCTTCGGCGCCGTCACCACACTCTTCGATATCGCTGACCATGTCCTTTACTACTCTTCCAATAATGCGGCGCATCGCTGCGTGGTCATCTACAATTAACAGCTTCATCCGTTGCTACTATTCCATCGATCCGGGCTTACTTAGCCACAAAAAGGCACATAAAGCACATAAAGGGACTTTAATAGAAAACCGTATTTTTTGTGACTCTTGCGCCTTTTTGCGGCTAATACTTTCTTAGTTCGAGTTCGGCCGGGAGATCGTGCCCGTAAACGTTCCCAAGGCGGTACCGGCGCACAAGTCGATCTGCGTGGTGATGGTCCCGCTCCCGGTGGCGTTGGCGAACGCGCCGGTGCCACCGGTCACTGTATAAATACCTGTGGAAGTGACCAGACATTTATCCTTAGAAGTCTCAGACTGCCCACTGGTGGTAATGAAAACACTGTCCTTCTCGTTAGCTCCGATGAAGACAAAGGTGGAGGCAAAGTTCCCTTGATGATTCTGGATACGCGTCGCCGGTCCCGTAAAGTTCCCCAGATGCGTCGCGTTGCCCGAAGTGGTGCCGTCCAACTGGGTCAGCCCGCCAGGCAGCTTCGTCACGCCCGTGATCACTGCCGTGCCGGTGGCGGTCCACGGAACCTGATCGTTACTGGCAGTTACCGTGTTAGTTGCCGTGTTTATCACAGAGAGAAACAGCGCCAGCGTTATTACCAAAATCGCTGCGCTGAAGAATGTGGTTGAAAATTTGTCAGTAAATCGGGACATGCTTACATTCTCCTTTCAATTTCATCCGAAGTGTGCGGATTATCTAAGGGAACAGCGGGCGGGTAATCGGAGCTACTACCCATTTTGATATAGGTAGTAGCTCCTATTTTTTTAGCCGCAGATTTGCGTGGATAAAACGCGGATTTGTGGCTAGAGATCCGATTTGTGGGTGAGTGCGAAGGTGAGCAGGGCGTTTTTGCCGGTCAGGCCGAGTTTGGCGCAGATGTTTGAGCGGTGGTGCTCGACGGTGCGAATGCTGATGAAGAGTTTGGCGGCGATCTCTTTATTTGACTTCGACTCCGCGATGAGTTGCAGGATGCGTTGTTCGGAAGTGGTGAGGTTTTCGAGCACTGATACTTGCGCCGCGCGACTTCGCCGGTTGAGCAGATGATCTGAAAGCGCAGGGCTTAAATAACTTTGGCCCGCGGCCACGGCTCTGATGCAACCGATGATCTCGTCGGCCGCGGCGTCTTTCACCACGAACCCTTTCACGCCGGCGTCGAGAGCAGCGTTAAGCAAGGCTTCGTCTTTGTGCATGGTCATGAAGATTGTTCTCACCGCCGAGCGTCGCGAGTGAAGTTCGCGCGCAATCGCCAGCCCGTCCGGTGGCGGCATGTTGATATCAAGCACGACGACGTCGGGCTGGAACTCGATAATGCGCGCGAGCGCTGACTCGCCATCGTCAGCTTCGGCCATTACCTGCAGCAGTGGATCTGTTTCGATCACCATCCGTAATCCGCTCCGGAAGATCGGATGGTCGTCGGCGATAACTATGCGAATCTCTTTACTCATGATTCCGGTCCCACGGTGACGCGAATAGTCACTCCCTTACCGGGCGCGGATTCCAACGTGTACTTGCCACCGAGCATTCGCACGCGCTCCGCCATCCCAGTTAAACCAATGCCACTCTGCCTTGCACTCGCCGGATCGAACCCGCGCCCGTTATCGCGACAAACTATTCGCAAGCCATTGCCGTTTCGCTTCACCGACAGCCACGCCGTTGTCGCCTCACTGTGCTTGAGAACGTTGTTGACGCACTCCTGGACCACGCGGTAAATGTTGATCTCCGAGTCTTTCGACAACAAGCCGTCGATGTTGTCGAGCTCAGTGATGAACTCCACCTCAGCCGAGCTCCTCACGTGAACGACCATGTGCTCGATCGTGTTGGTTAAGCCGAGTCGCTCGAGTTGATAAGGCCGGAGGTTTTGCGCGATTTCGCGTACTTCGTCGAGCGCAAGTGAGGCCGTATCGGAGATTTCGTTCAAGTGTTCTCGCGCGGGACTGCCGGCGGGGAGTGTGTTCAAGCCAATGAGGGCCCAGTTCTTCAAGACCAGCAGGTTCTGGCCCAGGCCATCGTGCAGCTCGCCGGCAAGACGCTTGCGGTCCTTCTCTTGTGATTCGATCAACCGGCGCGCAAACGCTTCGCGCTCCGCGTGCTTACGATGCAACTGACCAATGCGAGCTCTGACTGTAAGCAGGGCTAAGCCTACGATGGCCACGAAACACAGAAACCAAAACCACGTTCGGTCCCAGAATGGCGCACGCACGAATACCGGAATGCTCGCGCCCACTTCGTTCCAAACGCCGTCGCTGTTCGCAGCGAGCACGCGGAACGTGTAACTACCCGGCGGCAGATATGAGAAGGCGGCCGTGCGGCGAGTGCCCACATCGATCCAGTCAGCGTCCAAACCTTCCAGCTTGTACTTGAAATTTATCTGATCAGACTTGATGTAACTGAGCCCGGTATAACTGATCTCGAGTCCTTGCTGTCCCGGCTGGAGAGTCACGCCGTTGCGAAAATCGACCGCGCCTTGCTCCAGCGTGATCGACTCAATCAGCACTGGCGGAGGTTGCGGGCTGATATGAACTGTTTCCGGATCCACTATCGCCACGCCTTCCTGAGTCGGAAACCAGAATCTACCGTCACGGGCCTTGATGCCGGCGGGCAACCGCGCGCCATTGCATTCAATATTAAGCATGCCGTCGCTCTTCCCGAAGGCAACGCTGTTGATTCGTTTCACTCTGCCGTCGGCGAAATCATTCAGGTCCTGACGACGAACGCGATAGATGCCACGGTTGCAACTGATCCAAAAGTAACCGCGCCGGTCTTCCAGTATTTCAAAGGCGCCGTTGTCGAATAGCCCATCCTTCTTCTTGTAAGTGAAGAACTGGCCGTCACGAAATCGAATCAGCCCGTCGTCGTAAGTTCCGAGCCAAAACGTGCCGGCGGCGTCTTCGTAGATAGTTCCGATGTTGTTGGTCGCTAAACTCTCCTCCATCCGGTAAGAGACAAACTGTCCCTCTTTGAACTGCGCGAGAGCTCCCGAGGTAGCAACCCAAAGACTGCCGTTTCCGTCTTCAAAGATCACCCTGACGTCGTCACTGGGCAGACCGTCTTTGGTTGTGTAGTGGGCCACGACTCGATCGCTCTCGAACTTCAATAAGCCGCGTCCGCCACCCACCCACACGTTGCCATTACGATCTGCGAGAATGGTAGGCACCGTGCTGCCTGTCATCACGCTTGAAAGATCTTTCACCTTCCCGTTTTTGAACCGCAACAACCCGCCAACAACGCCGAGCCATAGATTCCCTGCTCTGTCTTCGGCAAGCGCCTGAACATTGTTCTTGTATTTCGGCAAGGGCAACGGATAATTCGTAAACCTTCCATCTCTGAAAAGGCTAAGTCCGATTATTGAACCAACCCAGATGTCGCCGTTGCGCGCTTGCAGGATGGGATAGACTTCGTTGTTGAGGAGTCCGTTGGCAGTCGAGTAGCCGGTGATGGATTGTTTTGTCAGGCGGCTTAGTCCGGCTGACGTGCCTATCCAAATGGTGCCTTCTCGATCTTTGACGATACTGGAAATTGCGGGATTACCGGTCTCGGTGCTTCTTCCAATTACAGTGAAGCGTCCATCCTTGAAGCGAACTGGTCCGCCTCCGTTAAACCAGATCCCGCCCTCGTCGTCCTCGAGGTGCGGCTGCAGCAACTGGCCTGGCGGGACACCATCTTTTTCTCGGAAGTGCGTGACCTGGCCATCGCGCAGCCGGTAGACCCCGGAACGATAACCCAACCACAAGTTTCCCTGACTATCTTCGAAAGGCGCCCCTCCCGCACTGAGGTTCAGACTAATCGGGTATTGAGTCACTTGGCCGTTGCTTACCTGCTCAACTTCGCTTTTGCTGATGGTCCATTGTGTTCCGGAGGGCGCGCTGTAAAACACAATATCGATAGACTCAGGCGGTGCGGGAATGAACTTGCCATCACGCATATAAAAACGGTTGGACTCGATGAAGACGAGCAGTTCTCCGGTCCGGTCGCGCGTAAAACCTACGACCTGGCCTGGCGGCACTCCATCCTTCACAGTGAGCGACCGGAACACCCCGTCGCGATAAAACGTCAATCCGCCATCGCCCGTGCCGATCCACATTGTCCCGTCTTTGTCTTCGTAGAGTGCAGTGAAGCGATTGGTGCTGAGTCCTTTGGTATTGCTCTTGTCGAAGACGGTGAAACGCACCCCATCGAAGCGCACCAACCCATTGTAAGTTGTCAGCCACAAGTAACCGTCGCGAGTTTGAATGATTGAACGGACGGAGTTCTGTGGCAGACCGTTGTCGGTGGTCCAACTCTCGATTCGGTATTGTGCGGCGACCGTGACTGTAGGCAACAGAAGCAGGAGCACTCTAGCGAAGCGCCAGCGGTACGGGGGAAGCGAGCTTGCACTGAGGCCGCCCATCGAGGATACGCGCTCACTGCCGCGAAGCCTGCAAGGCTGTTCATGCTCCTATCAGAAGGCAGCGCGAACGATAAGAAACATTGCGGCATTCCACATCATGAGGAAAGGGGCAGGTGAAAGTCAGACAACGAGGCATTGCCCTGTAGCCTCACTGCGATCAGTCTACGTCAATAAGAGAAACCGATTGGGATCCATTGCCGAGCCGCGACTCCTGCAACCGGCGTCTGAAGCGACACGAATGTTCTACACCAACCAGTTTGTTTGAGAGCAGGAAAAACACTAATGCGAACCATCGCGACCTGTCAACCTGCCAAACAGGCCGCTCGAGCCACGGATGAACGCGGATGAATAACGGACTAGATCCGAGATCCATCCACGTTTATTGGCTTGCCCGAAAAGTCTGGTTTCTCTGTGCAACCTCTGTGTCTCTGTGGTTGTTCTTCTTAAGCAATTCTCAACCACGGAGGCACAGAGAACACAGAGGTTGCACAGAGAAGAGCATGTATAACGACTTTTCCGGCAAAGCCAACGTTTATCCGAGGTAAAAATAGGTAGTACTACCTATATCAAAATGGGTAGTAGCTCCCACGACGCGCCCACCACACTCGTCTCATAATCCGGTTCCTCCCGCGCCCAGTGAGTAGCAGTCCACCAGGCGCACCTCAGAAAGAAATGGAGACTAACCATGACTAATCCCAGGCGGCAGATGTTTTTTGGTATAGCGACTCGCGTAGTAACGCTCGTGCTGTTTCTCGTGGTCGGAGCAAACGCCACGCTCGCTCAAGTCAGGGGATATGTGACGAATGTTCTCGATAACACGGTCTCGGTAATTGACACCGCTACCAATACCGTCATCGCCACGGTGCCTGTTGGAACCGCTCCGGAGGGAGTAGTCGTCACGCCGAATGGCGCTTTCGCTTATGTAGCCAATGCTCTCGACAACAATGTCTCCGTGATAAGTGCAGCGACAAACACCGTCATCGCCACCGTACCCGTCGGAGCATTTCCAGCCTTCCTGGCCATCACCCCAAATGGCGCCTTTGTTTACGTGGTGAACATAGACGACGGCAGCGTCTCGGTAATCGATACGGCCACGAATACGGTGAGCGCTACAGTGCCGGTCGGCGCGATGCCGCAAGGAATAGCAATCACACCAAACGGCGCCCGCGTGTATGTCGCGGATGGCGGCTCCAACGAGGTTTCGGTGATAGATACGGCAACCAATACGGTTGTCGCCACCATACCCGGAATAACGCTTCCGTTTCTGCTGGCTGTCACACCGGATGGCGCCTTTGTCTACGTGACGAGCCCGGGTTCCGATACGGTCAGTGTGATAAACACAGCAAGCAATACCGTTAGTGCCACCATACCACTTGCGAGTCCGGTTGGAGTAGACATTACTCCGAACGGATCGTTTGTCTACGTAGCGAATATTTTTAGCGACACTGTTTCAGTAATTGCTACCGCAACAAACACCGTGACCGCGACTGTGCCGATGACAGGACCAGCAGGAGTAACGATTAGTCCGAACGGCGCCTTTGCCTATGTTTCAAATCAGAGTGCCAACACCGTCTCTGTAATCGACACTGCCACTAATGCGGTAACCACCACGATACCAGTCGGAACGGCTCCATTTATCATCGCGTTTCCAAAGGGACCACAGAATCCAATCGCATCACTTGCAGCGCAGGTACAGGCACTGATCGCGGACGGCACGCTTACGCAAAACCAGGGTGATGGACTGATCAACAAACTCGACCAGATCACCACGAAGCTCGATGCCGGCCAGACAGGAGCGGCCTGCAACCAGCTCAGCTCCTTCATCAACCAGGTGCAAGCGTTCATCACTGGCGGCACCCTCACTCAGTCCGAAGGGCAAGCGCTGATTAATGCAGCGAACGCCATACAGAGCAATCTCGGCTGCTAGCTGATTTCTTCGCGAGAGGAGGCTTTAGAAGCGCTCGATGATCTGTTTGGCGAATCCTGAGCTAGAGTGGTAGATGCTTGATGACATTCTCCCATTCAATCATATCGCTGCACGATTGATCACTTGGCTGATGGGCAATTGCCTGGAAACTGCGATGATGCCGGCAACCTTTTCCGCTCTGGCGATACGACTCGCTCCGTGATAGGGCATTGTGCGTCGGTCCGTCCGTAACGAGAATGCGCTCTTGCCCCGCCGCCCACGCTAAGACTTCCGGATCGGACGCATTACTGAGGGCCGACTTAATGGGCCGTTATGACGTCCAAGTTTGGAACACGAAGTAACAGACCGCGAGGGATGACGTGATCGAGATCTTGATCAATGAGCAACCGAAGCATGACAGTGTGGTCTATGCAGTCGGCGTAGCGTCGCCATTTTCTTGAATTGTGGTCCAGCGGCCCAATATGCGAGTGCGTAGTTCGGCAATCTCAGCTTGGTAGTCAGGACTAGACTCGAGTTGGCCCTGAAGATTATCGGCTGCTACTTTTTGCTCTTCCAGATACACTTCCATTTCCTGGCGATGCGTAAGGAAGACTGTCTCTCGTGAGCCATGCGGTCTGTCGTAGTCTTGGGTTGACGTTCCTGCCGGTGGATTTTTATGAACTCGTCACTCTCCTGTCGGCGCTGCAATTCGGCGGCAACGGCGGCGACGTTTGTTAGTCCGAGATTGCGGCGCAACGAATGGAGGATGCGAGGCGGTGACAAACCAAGCATCCTTCACAACAGAGCCACTCGTGGCCGCCGGTCGCGGGTGGCTCTGATATGAACTCGCCACGGTTATTAAGATGGAGTGGCGAGATGGACAACCGATACGAATCGCCCAAATTGTTCGCCCTTGTCTTATCAAGTTCGATGGCTAGCGTACTTAGAATGTTTTTGGCTAACTGGATCAGAAAACTTGACATAGCGTCTGCAAAGAAAATATGGTTTAAGGCATCTCACTGGCTCTCTTACCTGCATCACTGGGTGCTTGTATCTCAGCCTCGGCACTTAAATGGTTCCTCAAGGAGTCAACCACCATGCGATCTGCTCTTAAGTCGAAAAGGCATGCAGTATTACCAATCCTGTTGCTTGTCACGGAAGTCGTTTCGGATTGAAGTTTAGTTCTGTCGCACTGCATTGACGCATGCTCAGTAATCAGTCGCAGCGTCTGGGGAAAGCGGCAGTGGAAATGTCACCGAAACCGGCTGCCATTTGAGTTTCAATGCGCTCCCCGTGTTTACGAATGGCACGGTTGGTTTCTTCTTCACACTGAGGAGTTGATATGAGACGTATCAGAATTTTGGTAGGTTTTGCGTTATTGGCACTGGCGGCGGTGATGACCTCGGTTAGCAATCGAAGTCATACTTTGGCCGCCGACTGGACCTGCAAACTAAGTTCCGAATGTGCCGGTGTTGCATTCTGCTCAGGGGATAAGTGGATGAAGACTGGGACATGTTCAATCAGTTGTCTTAAGGAAACTAGTAATGCCGGGGAATTTATAGTGGTTTCCGGCGCGAATTGCGGCGGCGGATCTGGTCGCCCTCCCGGTTCTACTCCCGGGTCAGAGTGATAATTGGTGGTGGGATTCATCAGGCTCAGGGCCTGTTAATCCTATGGCCACCTTACTTCAACTGCGGCAGCTGTTTTCGGGGAGACAGAGGTTTCCCCCGCCTCTGCTTTCCGAGCCATCCAAAATAATTTCAGAGTCTCCCTCAATTGATTTGACATAGGAAGGTGATATGAATTTACTCAAGTGGGCTGGATGCATAGCAATAGCGCTGACGATGCAACTCCCGTTTTCATCATCTGGTCAAGAACAAAGCCAGAGCTCGAATAAAAGCAGGCAGCCCAAACAAATCCCTCCGCTTTTTGATACTGTTCAAGTCCTTGATCGTGCTCGGCGGCTTTCAGACGATGCTCGCAGCCTTAAGCCATTAGATGAAATACCGCTTCAAGCTCGTTTGGCCGACACCGTTTGGGATTACGATCAATCGCTTGCCAAACGGCTGTTATCACGGAGTTTCGAATTAACAATCACGCTGTTGAAAGACTCGCCTCATGTGGATCTGGCATCCAATTCGGCAGATGCGGCCATGCTATTCGCGCAGATTATTGCTGTAGCTGCGAAGCACGACGAAAATCTCGAAAAGAAATTAAAAGAGAGATGGCAAGAGGCTGTTGCTTCGGATGCCGAAAAGGGCAACGAGTTGAAATCTGATCCCGCTCAAATGGCTTATCTACTCTTGCGTCAATCAGCGAACTATCTAAAGAGCGATAAACAAAAGGCGCGGCAGTTATTTCGACAGAGTATGTCCTTTCGTGTAACGCAAGATCATTTGTTCTTTTTGCTGGACCAGCGTCAACACGCACCTGATATTACAGATGCGATGTTCAGCGATACACTTGACGTTCTGGCGCAGAGACCTCTGTCTGACGCCAACGAACTCTTAATGCTTTCGTCTTATCTATTCTCTCCCGATGGCAGGATTACTTATGTTGGTATCAGCGGTTACAACACGGCGAACGTTACAGCTAACATGTCGGCTGTACCAAAGAATCTCGGCCTAGCCAAGCGCTACCTCGGGTTGTTGCTTGCAAAAGCGAACGGTAATGAGCTAATGCCGGCGGCGGTCGCTCACTTTGCCCTCAAGAATCTCGTACCGCAATATCAGCTCCTTGCCCCGGAATTACTTAATGATGTTTATGCGAAGATGGCGACTCTGCTTTCCGGTGTGTCGCAGGAGGATGCCTCGACCTTCGACGATGCTCATAAAAACTCCAATGCTTCCGAATCCGAGAAGGTAGCTGATTGGGAGAAGCGTCTCGACAAGGCAGACAAGCTCGAGAAGGAAGACTGGCGCGACTTTGAGTACTTCAATCTTCTTTTCGGTTACGTTTTGCCGAATGAAGATTTTACTAGAGCACTATTAATCGTCAGCAAGATAGGCAATCAGGAGTTGAAAGAAAAATTCGGCGATCTCGTTAATCTCGCCGCGCTCCAGGCGAAGCTGCGAAAACCCGATACTTCTGCCGTGTCTGAATCGGATGTCAGCAAGCTTAAGACCCCGTTGGTGAGAGTTGTGGGATTGAGCAGTTTGGGCGAAGCTCGGATGAAACAAGATGCGACCGGAGACGCACTTCGTTTGTTTGAACAGGCAACTGGCGAAGCAAACCAGATCAAAGACGACCAGGATCGGATTCAAGCTAAATTGATGCTGGTCCAACTTTTTCTTGACGCAGATGCAGCAGTAGGATTTGAGAGGGCCACTGAAGCCTTCAAAGAGGTCAACCACTTCTCAGACTTCAATAACAATGAATCTGCTCTTTCACTAAAAGTTACGGTTTACGGGCTTAAGAATTACCTTTCGATTACTGCTCCTGCTCCATCTTCGCTTTGGTCAGCGGTCGCAAAAATGTGCCAGGCTAACTGCGATGAAACATTTAATACGTCCGGAATATTGGAAAAGAAGGAAACCAAGCTGTGGGCCACCTTTGTTGCCGTCCAGATCGGTCTTCGCGAAAGCTCAAAGAAATCGAGTGCCGGTTTACGGTAACGTAGTATCGGAGAGATAACACCGCACGAACCTTATGCTTAGCAGATTCATATTGCTACTCGGAGCGACCTTGTTTGCCCTTGGCTGTCATCTATCAGCCACCTCAGTATCAAGCGAGATCGCGAGGAGTGTTGGTCGCGTCACGATCAATCAGTCCACTGGCAGCAAGGCGCCCATTCCACTTGGTAGCGGGTTGACGATTGTGAATGTCTTCGATGACTTTTCGCCCGGATGTCCCACTGGAAATCGCTTTGAAACGATAGAACGTTTTGACGCGTTGCGGCCGGCTGGAACTACCGTCGTACTAATCTTCTCTGAAAGGGGTTTCTCAACGCAGGATGTTGAGAATTTCAAGGCAATTCTTCCGATGTCCGAATGGATGGTGCAGGGAGACATAGAGGCCCTCAGGCCATACTTGGTTCGTGGAAAGTTGCTCGTTGTTCTTGATTCCAAAGGGAGTCTGGTTTGGCAGGAGAAGGCTAACATGTCCGAGCAACAGGTTATGAGTGAGCTTTCCAACCTGGTAAACACGCCAAGCAAATGAGCCGGGATAAGTATGATGCTATCTATAACTTTACTATGCCGTTTAACCCTCGCGGTGCAGGTCATCTCCGCAATACCGGATGCGCCGCTCAGATTCAAACCCGTCTACCTTTCATCACAACAAGAGGCCAGATTAAAACTGTCTGGGCCTGCGGCAATAGCCGTGGCTCGATCCGGAAACATCTATATCTTCGATGACGGAAATTCACGAGTTGTGAGACTGGATCCACGCGGAAAATTTATCGGCGAATTTGGTCAGCCGGGAAGTGGACCAGGCGCAATCGACCGAGCTGGTCTAAACGACTCCATCGCCGTTGATGAAAATGAAAATGTTTATGTTAGCGATCTCGGAACTCCAAGGGTATTAATCTTCAGTTCCAATGGAATTTTCCAGAGAAGTTTTCGCGTTCCGTTTCCAATGACGAGTATCGCGGTTAATAAAAAACGTGAGATCTTTTTGACAGCTGATACAGCGCACTCTACAGAGCTAATCTATGTCTTTTCAGAAACGGGAAAGTTCCTCCGGCGATTTGGCGAGAAGCTAATCACATTGCCCGGCAGTCTCGCCCGCAATATAAACGTAGCCGTGGCTGCTTGCGATGTATACGACAACTTGTTTCTCGCATTTCGCTCATGGCCGTTGATCAGAAAATACTCGCCCGAAGGCAAACTTATAGGTGAGAATCAGTTTACAGTTCCAGCTGGACTGATTAAGGAGGGTCAGCGGGAATATTATTCGCTGGGACTCTTCAATAAATATCCTGATAGTTCATTCATCCCACCGATCATCACTCATTCGATTTCTATCAGCGGAGCCGGGACGGGCTATCTCCTGCTTAACGGGCACAGTATTGTAGTCTTTGCTCCATCCGGGAAGGTCACGAAGGAATTTCACTTTCGAGCACCACGTGATCGAGATAACGCGTTCGTTAGATTGACAGCAGTGCCTATAGGCAAAGCTCCTATCTACCTATTGGATACACGTTCGGGAGAGATTTATGCGACCTCTGCACTCTAGCTTAGACAGCTTAAGGATGCATGGAGACAAACTTGTTACCGCGCGTACAATACGCATTCATCGACAAGCCTAAAATAGATCAAATGAGCCTACGTCAGCTAAAGCAGCGCTGACGTAGGCTCGTCATCACGTCGATAAGATCGTTGATCTCAAATCACTTCCACCATTCGGTAGACGGCCCTGAAAAGGCTGCGGGCACTTATTTGCGGTTCGTGATTAAGCGGCCATATTCAGAGGAATCCAGATTCTATCGTTCTCAAAAGAACCCGCATCCATATGGCTTACATTGAGACCGATTTGAATTGTTGCAAGAAACTGAGCATTTCTGCCGGTGGTGACAGGAAAAAATTGCGAAGGTTGTCCCGTATGGCCCAATGCTCGTACTCGCCTTTCCATACCTCTTTCAGCCGACCGATGGTGGCCGCCGAAAGCCCACGCGCGTCTTTGCCTAACAAGGCCGCCAAAGCTTCAGAGAAATCGCCGGTTGAGAGCCCTTCAAGTACAACCAGGGCAGCAACTCTTCTAGGCTGTTACAACCGGCAATTCTTGCGAGTGCTGCGACAACTGAGAGACTTAAGAAGGTATGCGCGTCTCGAACTATGAACGGGATCGGATGGAACCGTTTTTAGAAACCACCCTTGCCTATGCTCGCCTTGCGAATGTCGAGATGAATCAGATTGTGGACGATGATCTGGATTTGGAATCTCTAAAAGTGTCTTGACTACCACTGACTTAATATTCAGGTGGCCCAAAAACGTGAGCACAAATGCTCAACTGCTCGCCAGTGAGCACCGCGCCGGACCAACCGACTCGAATATCACCTTGTTTTATATCTTTGGTCCGGCCCGGAGCTTGCTAATTGCGGTGTATGACATCCTCCGTTACCTCCCTACTAATGGTTACTGGCCTCTGGCTTACACTGGCGATCTTTTGCTGTGCCGGTGGCGGTTCGCTTCAAGAATCAAAGCCTCGACGCGATGAAGCACCGATCATCATTACCGCGCCGGTGCTGATAGCTGAATATGAAGCGAATGAGATAGCCGCAGATGAAAAGTATAAAGGCCGCAAACTCCAGGTGACAGGCGTTATTGACTCGATCGCGAAGGACATCATCGATTCAATGTATGTCTCGTTAGACAGCGGACAGGAATTCGGAATAACGAATGTTCAATGTTTCTTTGACGATTCAGAAGGAAAGTATCTAGCCTCTCTCTCGAAGGGACGCTCACTCACAGTAACTTGTAGGTGTGATGGAAAGTTTGGGAATGTACTGTTACGTGAGTGTGAGATAAACCGTGTGGGGAATTGAAGCCAACCGTAGACCGCACTGCCTCTTTTTTAGGATGTCAACTTTGTCAACTTTACCTTTTCTGCCGCTATCAGGGCGGTGTCAATCCGTACAATTCGGACACCTAAAAAAAGAGGCAAATTAGCACTCTAAAACAGGCGCGAACAAAAGCCACTTGGTTTCATATCGCGTCCATACCTAGATAAGGTGAGCAGGAAGAAAAACTTACTGGAGTCGAAGAGAACCGCAGTTGCCGCGCTCGCCACACAGCGCCCGAAAGAAACCGACGCGAACACCGTTGAATCTTCGCTACCCTGCTGAAACATTCCGCATCGGAAGGACCGCCCAGATGCGTTTTTCTCCCCTTTTGTGGTTTCAAGTCTTAAACCCCGGAGCAGTGCCTACGTCATAAATCACGTCATAAAAATAGCCCCGAAGGGCTGATATTCTCACTAAGCTGTTGTGTTTATTGGTAGGCGCGTGCGGATTTGAACCGCAGACCCCTACCGTGTCAACGCCGTCCCTGCTCAAATCTCATAAAGCGTAATCATTCTTGTCGCCATAAACATTGATCAGAAGATTAGAGAAGTCACGCTTACGCTGCATAGCTTGATTGGATTCGAAGCGTAGTCTGCCAAAAGTCTGCCAATTTCAGAATCGTCGATCGGTCAATATTATTCGGCATGCAACTGCTCGACAAAAGGGAGCTCCCAAGCCATGCTGCGGAACATGAATGGAGTCGACTTCATTTCGACAAATCCAAGCTTTCCATAGTAGCGCTTCAGTTTTTTCGTCGCCATTTTTTCATCACGTGGTAGGTCATCGAGTCTCAGACGTTTCGCCCACCCCGAGGAATCACGGGACTCCTTAGGCTCGAGCTGTAAGGGAAACGGTTTCATACCTACGACTCCAGCACCTGCACCGAAACGTTCGATTAGTGCAGTAAGGACCAGCAGTCCAACTCCACCGCCTCGATACTTGGGAAGTGTCTCCACACGGTCGAGAATCAACAGGTTGAAGTTCCAAATCTCATCCTCCAGCAGCTTTTGCAATCGCTCTGAGAATGGTGTTTCATTCGAGCCCAGGATTGCCTCCGCGTACTCACACGTATGCTGGTGCGTATCAAGAACTTCGAAAGCACTAACGCCGTGATTCTCCGCTGACTCAAAATCCGCATAGTACACTCGGAACCGGCCGGCAATCCGCTCTTTATCGGGTTCAATGGTGCCACAGAGGATCTTTCCGCACACTTCATACATGAAGTCTTCTGGTTCTTCTGGTGTTAGAGGTATCGGCCGAGTTGGATCGACTTGCAGCGTCCAGTAAGAGTTTTCTATGAGTGTCATCGCTTTCGCCATCGTCGACTAATCGTCAATTCCGAGAAGAGTCTTTGTTTCTATCCAATCCGTTTGCATATTTAGGGCTGAGTACTAGTCAAAGAAAATAATAGCGGACAGCGCTACCCGCGGATCATAGAGAGATCCAAAGGAGCATAACAAATGAGATCTTTCCAGCACATTGGGATCCTAAGCTTAGAATTCCACGTGGACAAGTTGTCGCGGCCGCTTCTATAGTGTCACCTAAATACTAGTGACTCCAGCGTAACTGGACTGGCCACAGTTAGGCCGCAAATGTAATCACACTGGCTCACCTTCGGGTGGGCCTTTCTGCGTTCGCGAGTGGACCCGATAAGCTCATGGAGCGGCGTAACCGTCGCACAGGAAGGACAGAGAAAGCGCGGATCTGGGAAGTGACGGACAGAACGGTCAGGACCTGGATTGGGGAGGCGGTTGCCGCCGCTGCTGCTGACGGTGTGACGTTCTCTGTTCCGGTCACACCACATACGTTCCGCCATTCCTATGCGATGCACATGCTGTATGCCGGTATACCGCTGAAAGTTCTGCAAAGCCTGATGGGACATAAGTCCATCAGTTCAACGGAAGTCTACACGAAGGTTTTTGCGCTGGATGTGGCTGCCCGGCACCGGGTGCAGTTTGCGATGCCGGAGTCTGATGCGGTTGCGATGCTGAAACAATTATCCTGAGAATAAATGCCTTGGCCTTTATATGGAAATGTGGAACTGAGTGGATATGCTGTTTTTGTCTGTTAAACAGAGAAGCTGGCTGTTATCCACTGAGAAGCGAACGAAACAGTCGGGAAAATCTCCCATTATCGTAGAGATCCGCATTATTAATCTCAGGAGCCTGTGTAGCGTTTATAGGAAGTAGTGTTCTGTCATGATGCCTGCAAGCGGTAACGAAAACGATTTGAATATGCCTTCAGGAACAATAGAAATCTTCGTGCGGTGTTACGTTGAAGTGGAGCGGATTATGTCAGCAATGGACAGAACAACCTAATGAACACAGAACCATGATGTGGTCTGTCCTTTTACAGCCAGTAGTGCTCGCCGCAGTCGAGCGACAGGGCGAAGCCCTCGGCTGGTTGCCCTCGCCGCTGGGCTGGCGGCCGTCTATGGCCCTGCAAACGCGCCAGAAACGCCGTCGAAGCCGTGTGCGAGACACCGCGGCCGGCCGCCGGCGTTGTGGATACCTCGCGGAAAACTTGGCCCTCACTGACAGATGAGGGGCGGACGTTGACACTTGAGGGGCCGACTCACCCGGCGCGGCGTTGACAGATGAGGGGCAGGCTCGATTTCGGCCGGCGACGTGGAGCTGGCCAGCCTCGCAAATCGGCGAAAACGCCTGATTTTACGCGAGTTTCCCACAGATGATGTGGACAAGCCTGGGGATAAGTGCCCTGCGGTATTGACACTTGAGGGGCGCGACTACTGACAGATGAGGGGCGCGATCCTTGACACTTGAGGGGCAGAGTGCTGACAGATGAGGGGCGCACCTATTGACATTTGAGGGGCTGTCCACAGGCAGAAAATCCAGCATTTGCAAGGGTTTCCGCCCGTTTTTCGGCCACCGCTAACCTGTCTTTTAACCTGCTTTTAAACCAATATTTATAAACCTTGTTTTTAACCAGGGCTGCGCCCTGTGCGCGTGACCGCGCACGCCGAAGGGGGGTGCCCCCCCTTCTCGAACCCTCCCGGTCGAGTGAGCGAGGAAGCACCAGGGAACAGCACTTATATATTCTGCTTACACACGATGCCTGAAAAAACTTCCCTTGGGGTTATCCACTTATCCACGGGGATATTTTTATAATTATTTTTTTTATAGTTTTTAGATCTTCTTTTTTAGAGCGCCTTGTAGGCCTTTATCCATGCTGGTTCTAGAGAAGGTGTTGTGACAAATTGCCCTTTCAGTGTGACAAATCACCCTCAAATGACAGTCCTGTCTGTGACAAATTGCCCTTAACCCTGTGACAAATTGCCCTCAGAAGAAGCTGTTTTTTCACAAAGTTATCCCTGCTTATTGACTCTTTTTTATTTAGTGTGACAATCTAAAAACTTGTCACACTTCACATGGATCTGTCATGGCGGAAACAGCGGTTATCAATCACAAGAAACGTAAAAATAGCCCGCGAATCGTCCAGTCAAACGACCTCACTGAGGCGGCATATAGTCTCTCCCGGGATCAAAAACGTATGCTGTATCTGTTCGTTGACCAGATCAGAAAATCTGATGGCACCCTACAGGAACATGACGGTATCTGCGAGATCCATGTTGCTAAATATGCTGAAATATTCGGATTGACCTCTGCGGAAGCCAGTAAGGATATACGGCAGGCATTGAAGAGTTTCGCGGGGAAGGAAGTGGTTTTTTATCGCCCTGAAGAGGATGCCGGCGATGAAAAAGGCTATGAATCTTTTCCTTGGTTTATCAAACGTGCGCACAGTCCATCCAGAGGGCTTTACAGTGTACATATCAACCCATATCTCATTCCCTTCTTTATCGGGTTACAGAACCGGTTTACGCAGTTTCGGCTTAGTGAAACAAAAGAAATCACCAATCCGTATGCCATGCGTTTATACGAATCCCTGTGTCAGTATCGTAAGCCGGATGGCTCAGGCATCGTCTCTCTGAAAATCGACTGGATCATAGAGCGTTACCAGCTGCCTCAAAGTTACCAGCGTATGCCTGACTTCCGCCGCCGCTTCCTGCAGGTCTGTGTTAATGAGATCAACAGCAGAACTCCAATGCGCCTCTCATACATTGAGAAAAAGAAAGGCCGCCAGACGACTCATATCGTATTTTCCTTCCGCGATATCACTTCCATGACGACAGGATAGTCTGAGGGTTATCTGTCACAGATTTGAGGGTGGTTCGTCACATTTGTTCTGACCTACTGAGGGTAATTTGTCACAGTTTTGCTGTTTCCTTCAGCCTGCATGGATTTTCTCATACTTTTTGAACTGTAATTTTTAAGGAAGCCAAATTTGAGGGCAGTTTGTCACAGTTGATTTCCTTCTCTTTCCCTTCGTCATGTGACTTGATATCGGGGGTTAGTTCGTCATCATTGATGAGGGTTGATTATCACAGTTTATTACTCTGAATTGGCTATCCGCGTGTGTACCTCTACCTGGAGTTTTTCCCACGGTGGATATTTCTTCTTGCGCTGAGCGTAAGAGCTATCTGACAGAACAGTTCTTCTTTGCTTCCTCGCCAGTTCGCTCGCTATGCTCGGTTACACGGCTGCGGCGAGCGCTAGTGATAATAAGTGACTGAGGTATGTGCTCTTCTTATCTCCTTTTGTAGTGTTGCTCTTATTTTAAACAACTTTGCGGTTTTTTGATGACTTTGCGATTTTGTTGTTGCTTTGCAGTAAATTGCAAGATTTAATAAAAAAACGCAAAGCAATGATTAAAGGATGTTCAGAATGAAACTCATGGAAACACTTAACCAGTGCATAAACGCTGGTCATGAAATGACGAAGGCTATCGCCATTGCACAGTTTAATGATGACAGCCCGGAAGCGAGGAAAATAACCCGGCGCTGGAGAATAGGTGAAGCAGCGGATTTAGTTGGGGTTTCTTCTCAGGCTATCAGAGATGCCGAGAAAGCAGGGCGACTACCGCACCCGGATATGGAAATTCGAGGACGGGTTGAGCAACGTGTTGGTTATACAATTGAACAAATTAATCATATGCGTGATGTGTTTGGTACGCGATTGCGACGTGCTGAAGACGTATTTCCACCGGTGATCGGGGTTGCTGCCCATAAAGGAGGCGTTTACAAAACCTCAGTTTCTGTTCATCTTGCTCAGGATCTGGCTCTGAAGGGGCTACGTGTTTTGCTCGTGGAAGGTAACGACCCCCAGGGAACAGCCTCAATGTATCACGGATGGGTACCAGATCTTCATATTCATGCAGAAGACACTCTCCTGCCTTTCTATCTTGGGGAAAAGGACGATGTCACTTATGCAATAAAGCCCACTTGCTGGCCGGGGCTTGACATTATTCCTTCCTGTCTGGCTCTGCACCGTATTGAAACTGAGTTAATGGGCAAATTTGATGAAGGTAAACTGCCCACCGATCCACACCTGATGCTCCGACTGGCCATTGAAACTGTTGCTCATGACTATGATGTCATAGTTATTGACAGCGCGCCTAACCTGGGTATCGGCACGATTAATGTCGTATGTGCTGCTGATGTGCTGATTGTTCCCACGCCTGCTGAGTTGTTTGACTACACCTCCGCACTGCAGTTTTTCGATATGCTTCGTGATCTGCTCAAGAACGTTGATCTTAAAGGGTTCGAGCCTGATGTACGTATTTTGCTTACCAAATACAGCAATAGTAATGGCTCTCAGTCCCCGTGGATGGAGGAGCAAATTCGGGATGCCTGGGGAAGCATGGTTCTAAAAAATGTTGTACGTGAAACGGATGAAGTTGGTAAAGGTCAGATCCGGATGAGAACTGTTTTTGAACAGGCCATTGATCAACGCTCTTCAACTGGTGCCTGGAGAAATGCTCTTTCTATTTGGGAACCTGTCTGCAATGAAATTTTCGATCGTCTGATTAAACCACGCTGGGAGATTAGATAATGAAGCGTGCGCCTGTTATTCCAAAACATACGCTCAATACTCAACCGGTTGAAGATACTTCGTTATCGACACCAGCTGCCCCGATGGTGGATTCGTTAATTGCGCGCGTAGGAGTAATGGCTCGCGGTAATGCCATTACTTTGCCTGTATGTGGTCGGGATGTGAAGTTTACTCTTGAAGTGCTCCGGGGTGATAGTGTTGAGAAGACCTCTCGGGTATGGTCAGGTAATGAACGTGACCAGGAGCTGCTTACTGAGGACGCACTGGATGATCTCATCCCTTCTTTTCTACTGACTGGTCAACAGACACCGGCGTTCGGTCGAAGAGTATCTGGTGTCATAGAAATTGCCGATGGGAGTCGCCGTCGTAAAGCTGCTGCACTTACCGAAAGTGATTATCGTGTTCTGGTTGGCGAGCTGGATGATGAGCAGATGGCTGCATTATCCAGATTGGGTAACGATTATCGCCCAACAAGTGCTTATGAACGTGGTCAGCGTTATGCAAGCCGATTGCAGAATGAATTTGCTGGAAATATTTCTGCGCTGGCTGATGCGGAAAATATTTCACGTAAGATTATTACCCGCTGTATCAACACCGCCAAATTGCCTAAATCAGTTGTTGCTCTTTTTTCTCACCCCGGTGAACTATCTGCCCGGTCAGGTGATGCACTTCAAAAAGCCTTTACAGATAAAGAGGAATTACTTAAGCAGCAGGCATCTAACCTTCATGAGCAGAAAAAAGCTGGGGTGATATTTGAAGCTGAAGAAGTTATCACTCTTTTAACTTCTGTGCTTAAAACGTCATCTGCATCAAGAACTAGTTTAAGCTCACGACATCAGTTTGCTCCTGGAGCGACAGTATTGTATAAGGGCGATAAAATGGTGCTTAACCTGGACAGGTCTCGTGTTCCAACTGAGTGTATAGAGAAAATTGAGGCCATTCTTAAGGAACTTGAAAAGCCAGCACCCTGATGCGACCACGTTTTAGTCTACGTTTATCTGTCTTTACTTAATGTCCTTTGTTACAGGCCAGAAAGCATAACTGGCCTGAATATTCTCTCTCGGCCGCCGCCGCCTTTTCCTCAATCGCTCTTCGTTCGTCTGGAAGGCAGTACACCTTGATAGGTGGGCTGCCCTTCCTGGTTGGCTTGGTTTCATCAGCCATCCGCTTGCCCTCATCTGTTACGCCGGCGGTAGCCGGCCAGCCTCGCAGAGCAGGATTCCCGTTGAGCACCGCCAGGTGCGAATAAGGGACAGTGAAGAAGGAACACCCGCTCGCGGGTGGGCCTACTTCACCTATCCTGCCCGGCTGACGCCGTTGGATACACCAAGGAAAGTCTACACGAACCCTTTGGCAAAATCCTGTATATCGTGCGAAAAAGGATGGATATACCGAAAAAATCGCTATAATGACCCCGAAGCAGGGTTATGCAGCGGAAAAGATCCGTCGACCTGCAGCTCACGGTAACTGATGCCGTATTTGCAGTACCAGCGTACGGCCCACAGAATGATGTCACGCTGAAAATGCCGGCCTTTGAATGGGTTCATGTGCAGCTCCATCAGCAAAAGGGGATGATAAGTTTATCACCACCGACTATTTGCAACAGTGCCGTTGATCGTGCTATGATCGACTGATGTCATCAGCGGTGGAGTGCAATGTCGTGCAATACGAATGGCGAAAAGCCGAGCTCATCGGTCAGCTTCTCAACCTTGGGGTTACCCCCGGCGGTGTGCTGCTGGTCCACAGCTCCTTCCGTAGCGTCCGGCCCCTCGAAGATGGGCCACTTGGACTGATCGAGGCCCTGCGTGCTGCGCTGGGTCCGGGAGGGACGCTCGTCATGCCCTCGTGGTCAGGTCTGGACGACGAGCCGTTCGATCCTGCCACGTCGCCCGTTACACCGGACCTTGGAGTTGTCTCTGACACATTCTGGCGCCTGCCAAATGTAAAGCGCAGCGCCCATCCATTTGCCTTTGCGGCAGCGGGGCCACAGGCAGAGCAGATCATCTCTGATCCATTGCCCCTGCCACCTCACTCGCCTGCAAGCCCGGTCGCCCGTGTCCATGAACTCGATGGGCAGGTACTTCTCCTCGGCGTGGGACACGATGCCAACACGACGCTGCATCTTGCCGAGTTGATGGCAAAGGTTCCCTATGGGGTGCCGAGACACTGCACCATTCTTCAGGATGGCAAGTTGGTACGCGTCGATTATCTCGAGAATGACCACTGCTGTGAGCGCTTTGCCTTGGCGGACAGGTGGCTCAAGGAGAAGAGCCTTCAGAAGGAAGGTCCAGTCGGTCATGCCTTTGCTCGGTTGATCCGCTCCCGCGACATTGTGGCGACAGCCCTGGGTCAACTGGGCCGAGATCCGTTGATCTTCCTGCATCCGCCAGAGGCGGGATGCGAAGAATGCGATGCCGCTCGCCAGTGGCTGAGCTCATGAGCGGAGAACGAGATGACGTTGGAGGGGCAAGGTCGCGCTGATTGCTGGGGCAACACGTGGAGCGGATCGGGGATTGTCTTTCTTCAGCTCGCTGATGATATGCTGACGCTCAATGCCGTTTGGCCTCCGACTAACGAAAATCCCGCATTTGGACGGCTGATCCGATTGGCACGGCGGACGGCGAATGGCGGAGCAGACGCTCGTCCGGGGGCAATGAGATATGAAAAAGCCTGAACTCACCGCGACGTCCCGAAGGCGTGGCGCGGCTTCCCCGTGCCGGAGCAATCGCCCTGGGTGGGTTACACGACGCCCCTCTATGGCCCGTACTGACGGACACACCGAAGCCCCGGCGGCAACCCTCAGCGGATGCCCCGGGGCTTCACGTTTTCCCAGGTCAGAAGCGGTTTTCGGGAGTAGTGCCCCAACTGGGGTAACCTTTGAGTTCTCTCAGTTGGGGGCGTAGGGTCGCCGACATGACACAAGGGGTTGTGACCGGGGTGGACACGTACGCGGGTGCTTACGACCGTCAGTCGCGCGAGCGCGAGAATTCGAGCGCAGCAAGCCCAGCGACACAGCGTAGCGCCAACGAAGACAAGGCGGCCGACCTTCAGCGCGAAGTCGAGCGCGACGGGGGCCGGTTCAGGTTCGTCGGGCATTTCAGCGAAGCGCCGGGCACGTCGGCGTTCGGGACGGCGGAGCGCCCGGAGTTCGAACGCATCCTGAACGAATGCCGCGCCGGGCGGCTCAACATGATCATTGTCTATGACGTGTCGCGCTTCTCGCGCCTGAAGGTCATGGACGCGATTCCGATTGTCTCGGAATTGCTCGCCCTGGGCGTGACGATTGTTTCCACTCAGGAAGGCGTCTTCCGGCAGGGAAACGTCATGGACCTGATTCACCTGATTATGCGGCTCGACGCGTCGCACAAAGAATCTTCGCTGAAGTCGGCGAAGATTCTCGACACGAAGAACCTTCAGCGCGAATTGGGCGGGTACGTCGGCGGGAAGGCGCCTTACGGCTTCGAGCTTGTTTCGGAGACGAAGGAGATCACGCGCAACGGCCGAATGGTCAATGTCGTCATCAACAAGCTTGCGCACTCGACCACTCCCCTTACCGGACCCTTCGAGTTCGAGCCCGACGTAATCCGGTGGTGGTGGCGTGAGATCAAGACGCACAAACACCTTCCCTTCAAGCCGGGCAGTCAAGCCGCCATTCACCCGGGCAGCATCACGGGGCTTTGTAAGCGCATGGACGCTGACGCCGTGCCGACCCGGGGCGAGACGATTGGGAAGAAGACCGCTTCAAGCGCCTGGGACCCGGCAACCGTTATGCGAATCCTTCGGGACCCGCGTATTGCGGGCTTCGCCGCTGAGGTGATCTACAAGAAGAAGCCGGACGGCACGCCGACCACGAAGATTGAGGGTTACCGCATTCAGCGCGACCCGATCACGCTCCGGCCGGTCGAGCTTGATTGCGGACCGATCATCGAGCCCGCTGAGTGGTATGAGCTTCAGGCGTGGTTGGACGGCAGGGGGCGCGGCAAGGGGCTTTCCCGGGGGCAAGCCATTCTGTCCGCCATGGACAAGCTGTACTGCGAGTGTGGCGCCGTCATGACTTCGAAGCGCGGGGAAGAATCGATCAAGGACTCTTACCGCTGCCGTCGCCGGAAGGTGGTCGACCCGTCCGCACCTGGGCAGCACGAAGGCACGTGCAACGTCAGCATGGCGGCACTCGACAAGTTCGTTGCGGAACGCATCTTCAACAAGATCAGGCACGCCGAAGGCGACGAAGAGACGTTGGCGCTTCTGTGGGAAGCCGCCCGACGCTTCGGCAAGCTCACTGAGGCGCCTGAGAAGAGCGGCGAACGGGCGAACCTTGTTGCGGAGCGCGCCGACGCCCTGAACGCCCTTGAAGAGCTGTACGAAGACCGCGCGGCAGGCGCGTACGACGGACCCGTTGGCAGGAAGCACTTCCGGAAGCAACAGGCAGCGCTGACGCTCCGGCAGCAAGGGGCGGAAGAGCGGCTTGCCGAACTTGAAGCCGCCGAAGCCCCGAAGCTTCCCCTTGACCAATGGTTCCCCGAAGACGCCGACGCTGACCCGACCGGCCCTAAGTCGTGGTGGGGGCGCGCGTCAGTAGACGACAAGCGCGTGTTCGTCGGGCTCTTCGTAGACAAGATCGTTGTCACGAAGTCGACTACGGGCAGGGGGCAGGGAACGCCCATCGAGAAGCGCGCTTCGATCACGTGGGCGAAGCCGCCGACCGACGACGACGAAGACGACGCCCAGGACGGCACGGAAGACGTAGCGGCGTAGCGAGACACCCGGGAAGCCTGTTAGGCGCTGAGACGGGCGCACAGCGGGCTTCCTGGGGCAGCGGGAAGGGTCGGCCGGTCCCCCGGTCGGCCCATTTCTCTTGTCTCGGTTTAGTTAGTTAGCCTAAGTAACAGTGACTCCGTCACCACAGCACAGCGGGGCGAGCCGTTGACCTGGGGGAAGTGATGCTGTGACGGAATGACTCGAAACACACATTCCTAATGACTTCTCATTGGGTAATCCAGACTTCACGCCACTTCATCACAGCGTCACCCGGGCGCCCTTCGCTGTGACCCCGAATCAGGTTGCCGACAACCTTCATATAGGTAGAGGGGTTTACGCGCCACGCATCAAGCACCGCTAAGGAACGGCGTCGAGCGCTACCCACTCAGGCCGGTCACTCCCCTGATCTCTCCCAGGGTTGAGCGACCGGCGTTGCCTCCCTAGCTCAGTTCGGTTAGAGCGCCTGTTTCGTAATCAGGGGGTCGGCGGTTCGAATCCGTCGGGGGGCTCAATGAGCGGATACACAATCGCTTGGCTCGCATGGCTTGCCGCGTTCGGCGTCATTGAGGGTCGAGCGCTCTTCAATAAGAAGCCGGGCGACACGCTGAGCGAACACGTCTGGTCATGGTTCGCCACGCAAAGCGGCAGTACAGGCAAGCCTTCGGGTTGGGTGCGTGCTCGACGCTTTGCGCTACTGGCCTTCATGGGTTGGCTCACTGCCCACTTCATGACGGGCGGTCGCTTCTAGCGCTGCCGCGCCCAGCCTACTCACGTGAGTAGGTAGGGGGGTGTCGACGGATAGGGGGGTGTCCCCGGAAGGGGGGGGGGGGTGCCCTATGCGTACCCGGTGTCTCGACTGTAGGGACTGGGCTACTCATGGTGGGCGCTGTGCTCAGCACCACGCCACCTATCAGGCACAGCGCAGTGTGAAGAGCCATGCGAAGCGGCGTGCTGCTATCGCCCGTGGGAACAACGCTGCGGCGAAGATGCGTCGTGCTATCCGTAAGGCAGTGGGCGCGCACTGTGCTACCTGCCTGGGTTGGTACCACTAGAAAGCTTCTCGAGCGGATCGATCCTGCAGGAATTCCCGGGCATAACTGTTCCACTTGTATCGTCGGTCTGATAATCAGACTGGGACCACGGTCCCACTCGTATCGTCGGTCTGATTATTAGTCTGGGACCACGG
>JADMIO011618389.1_pt1 | contig 56211 bp, 55 predicted proteins | sample 8958161 | NCBI WGS metagenome assembly JADMIO01 (sample SAMN16585339, study PRJNA669376) | soil metagenome | isolation source: Crop rotation soil | place: USA: Cullars Rotation, Alabama | collected 2011
ACATTTGAATTTGGCCCTTGAGGTTTTAAAAGAATTGAACATTGCATCGGTCGATGCGATCGCTTTGACTAAAGAGGAGGCCCGCCACGATAAAGGCCTCACCCAAGAAAAGATTTTTGTCCCTTACCGTAAAGATCCCTTGCTGATCGATCCCCGCTCTCCCCTTCTTTTCCTCCTGCAAAAGATCCGAGATGAAGCCCATCGGCAGGCCATTGAATTCCATCGGAAGCGGCGCTCGAAGCGGACCATTTCCAGCTCGCTCGACGATCTTCCCGGCATCGGGCCTATCAAGAAAAAAAGGCTGCTCAAACAGTTTGGGAGCGTCAAAGCCATCAAGCAAGCCTCCCGCGAAGAATTGAAAAAGGTAAAAGGCCTCACTGAACGAGATATTGAAACCTTGTTGAAAAAAGAATGAAAACACCCTGCGCGATCGTCATCCCAGCGAGGATGGCCTCTACCCGCTTCCCGAATAAACCCCTAGCCCTCATTCATGGAAAAACCATGATCGAAAGGATGTGGCGCATCGCAGAGCAAACCTCTTGCCGGTCCGATACATACATCGCGACCGACGATCTCCAACTCAAACAATTTGTTGAAAGTTTCGGAGCCCGTGTGCTCATGACGAGCTCTGACTGCATCACAGGAACAGACCGTGTCGCTGAAGCCGCCCAATTCCTTCCCCAGTATGAAATCTTTTTTAGCTTGCAAGGAGATGCGGTCCTCACGCCTCCGTGGGTCGTTGAAGAGGTTTTGCAAACGATGCGGTATAATCCCCACATTCCCATCGCCACTCCCGCCGTCCGCCTGACAGGCCTTGCGCTCTTCGACTTCATAGAAACTAAAAAAAAGGGAAGCTCCAGCGGCACCTCGGTCGTATTCGACCAAAAAAACAATGCTCTCTATTTTTCCAAAGCGCTAATCCCCTTCCACAGAACCGCAGACCATCCCGAACGACCCGTCTATCGCCACATCGGCCTCTACGCCTATCGAAAAGAAACCCTTCTCCAACTCAGCAGCCTCCCAGAAGGGCCGTTGGAAAAATCGGAAAAATTGGAGCAATTGCGCGCGCTGGAAAACGGAATTCCCATCCGCGTCGTCCCTGTTGATTACAAGGGAAGAACCCACGGTTCTGTCGACCGCCCTGAAGACATTGCTTATGTGGAATCGATCATCTCTAAAGAAGGAGAACTGACTTGATCCGTCTCATCCTCCTTCGCCATGGCAATACTTTCGAAGAGCATCAAACTCCCGTCCAAATAGGAGCCAGAACCGATCTGCCATTGACTGAAAAAGGAAAACAGCAAGCAGAAAATGCGGCTCAATTTTTAAAATCCCAGAGAATCACCCCCACGGCCATCTATCGAGGCCCCTTGAAAAGACAAGCTGAAACCGCTCAAATCATCGCCCGGCATTTCCAACTCAAAGATCAAATCGAGCCTGCCCTTAATGAAATCGACTACGGTCCTTGGGAAGGGCTAACCGCAGAGCAAATCAAACAAACATGGCCTCAGCCCTACGCCGATTGGACCGCCCGCTGCGAATGGCCCCATTCTATTTTTGGATCCCCTTCCCCCGCGCTCCAAATCAACCAATGGATTGCGTTTCTTCGAAAAACCCACAAGCCGGGAGAAACATTGGTTGCAGTCAGCAGCAATGGCCTCATCCGTTTTTTCTACTCTTTACAAAAAGAAAAGTGGGATTCTCTCGTCAAAAATGGCCAGATGGAACAGATCAAAGTCCAAACGGGACGATTCTGCGACTTGCTTCTTCTCGAAGACAGGATTGAAATTCAATCTTGGAACCAAAGTCCCTAAATCTTCACAATGAGATCAAAGAGTTGTTTATATCCAAAACGCTGCCGAAGAAAGGGAGCGATTTCTTTTTCTATGCGGAGAAGGCTTTCTTTCTGAAGAGAGTTCTTCGAAGAAATTTGGATTTGGATCTTGGAACGGATGAGTTCCACATCAACGAGCTGGATCTCATTGGAAAAACGGCTTTTTAAGAATTCTTCCAATGTTTGGTAAACTAAACTGACTTCAATTTCAGTGCGGTTTTTTCCCATGCGGAAGCTCAGATAGCGCCCCCGGTTCAAAGAATAAAATCCGATTAAAAGGATCGATCCAGCAAGGCAAAAAGCCAGCCCTAATTGGAAACAAGCCTCCCGATTTTGAAGGAGCAAATGTTCCAGATAGGTTTGGAATTGAGGAAGTTTGGGAATGGCAAGAAAAAATAGGCCGATCGAAAAGAAAACGAATAGGACGAAAAGCTGAAGAATGGAGAGAAGAGCCTGCCTCACCGACATAAAAGTTAAAAAGCCTCTTCGAATTCTTTAGGAGATGATGGCGTCTCGCTTGGAGCAGAAGGAGAAATCAGCTCTTTAAAAATGACGTGCACCGAAGCGACGTGGAGCCCTGTCCATTGGCTGATTTCTTCGGAAAGACGCGTTTGGATCTCTTCCGCTTTTTCAGGAATGGAAATCCCATAAAGGACGTTGATTTCCACCCGGATGTTTACGGAATGCTTCTTTTGATCTTGTTCGACGTGGATCCCTTTGACTCTTTCCAGCTCGCGGCCTAACAGACTGTCGAATAAGTTACCCTCGAGGAGAGCAATGCCTTCGATTTTTGCTAAACATTGGAGCGCAATTCCCTGGAAAACCCGAGTTTCGATGTCGCGGATAAAGACAGTTTCTGGAAGTTCGATTTCTCGGCTATCCATATTTTTCAATTGATCGTACATGGCGGTGCCTCCCTCAGATAGAAATGAGAATGGGATAGTATATCAAAAACAGACATGCATGGAAACTTTTTCTGAATTGGTGTATATTAGTCAAAGTTTACAACGAGATGATATGCAATTTTTGAGTCCGACTTCCCTTTTGATTGCAGCCGCAATCGGCACCCTTTCAGCTTATATCGCCCATAGAAGGGGCCGCAATCCTTACGCTTGGTTCTTTGTAGGTTTTATCTTCGGGGTTTTAGGGATCATGGCCATTTTCTTTGCTCCTTTTGGCAAAAAAAAGGGAGTAGCGGTTCCAGTAGCCGCGAAGCCCGAGCCTGTAATTCAAGGCCCTAAAGATAAATTTTGGTATTACTTAGATGGATCGAACCAGCAGCAGGGTCCTATGAGCCATGACGCCCTTACGGCAGCATGGAAAGAAGGAAAAGTGAACTTGTCCACTCTGATTTGGCATGAAGATTTGACAGATTGGAAAGCGCTAAAAGAAACTTTAGGATAAAAAGCAGATTTCTCTCGCACCGCCATCAGAAAATTGGGGTGCGAGAGCAATAAAAATTTACCAGCTAGCCTTGACAATACCTGGAATCAGCCCTTGAAGAGCCATTTCTCGGAAGCAAAGACGGGATAATTTGAACTTACGCAAAAAGCCTCGTGAACGGCCGGTGAACTGGCATCGGTTGCGCAAACGGGTAGGGGAAGAATTTTTAGGCAGTTTGTTCAATGCATCTACGGCTGCAAGACGCTCTTCAATATTTTTATTCATATCAAGGACGATTTCCTTGAGCGCTTGCCGCTTTTCCCACTTCTGTTTTACCATCCGCTCGCGTTTCTTCTGCTTTGCGATTGAAGATTTTTTTGCCATTGTTCCTCTTGCTTATTTTTTACGGGCAGGCCCTTTTTGGCGCTGCTTGCGATTCGGGTCTTTCTTATTCACTACATAGACTCGTCCTCGACGGCGGACAATTTTGTCCCCTTTCGCAGGGTCGGCCTTGATGGAAGCTCCTACTTTCATGAAATTTCCTCACATATAAAGGATGAATTTATACTCCTTTCGGGAATTGTCTTCAAGAAAAACAAAGAAAGAGGAGCGGCTTAAATTAGAAAAGAGAGTTAAAAAAAATTTTCACCTCAATCGCAAAAGCAAGGAAGCCACTCTCTGCGTTCTTACTAGCAGTAGTTCCAATGTAACTGATCTATTAGTTCGTTCATTTTTCGGTCAGTATCTTTCTTTTTTTCATAAAGAGCATGGAGACGCAGCCACTCATTGAGAGTCAATCCTTCTGATAAGTCCTTTTTTGCCTCGACGAATGCAGGGAACTCTTTCTCTTGTAAATCTTCTCGGCAATGCCGAAGGGTTTCGACCGTCCTTCGATGAGGGTAAACAAACGCAGACGCGATGAATGAAATAGAGCTGCTTATACTGCCTACTATTACCAGGCCTAGACCCAGAGTAGAAGCCCCTAATAACACGAGACAGACGCCGACCAGAGCTGCAATCATCGCTGCTCCCGCGACAACCTCCAATTTCCGTTCCAGAAGACGATTTCTGTTTGACTCAATTCTGTTAAGCTCTCTATCTAACTTTCCAGGCAAGTCTTCGATCCGAATTCTTTCAAATTCCCGCTTTTTCCCATTCATTTCTGTAAGATTTGAAGGAACCGCCTCCATCGCTCCAGGACTAGTTATTGCGTTATTATTTTTATTTTGAACAGTCATTTTAAATCTCCATTAGATTTTACAGATTAAAATACAAAAAAATAAAAAAAACAAACAATTAAAAAGTTATCTAAAATCATTTTAAAAATATGAATAAATATAAAAATGTTTTACATCAACCGAGCTGATCGTTTCACTTCCTATTTTCTCCCCAATCGTGTATCGTGGTGGACTGAATGAATTTTTTTAAATTGGAATGAACCATGAAACGCACCTACCAAGCCAGTAAACTTCGCAGAAAAAAAACAATCGGCTTCCGTGCCCGGATGAAAACTACAGGCGGACGGAAAGTGATCAACCGCCGGCGCCGAGCAGGCCGAAAATCCCTCTCCGCTTAAGCTTGAAATCCTCTTCCCGATTTCCCAAAGAGCTTAGGCTTCGCACCCGCCGCGATTTCCAGCGCGTGTCCAAGGAAGGACAAAGACGCGTAGGCAAATACCTTTGCGTAGATGTTCGTTTAAAAGACACTAAAGAATCCGGTACTCTGAAGCTAGGAATTAGCGCCTCCGGGCGCTATGGATCAGCTCCTCAGAGGAATCGTTTTAAGCGGCTGGTCAGGGAAGCTTTCCGAACGGGTTATTCCCTGCTTCCTCCTAGACTCGAACTCAATGTGATCCCGAGACAATGCGCTAAAAAGGCTTCTTGCCAAGAGATTTTGGAAGAGCTTGTGCGGTTACTTCGAAGGGAGTGATTATCTCATGCTGAACCCCAACCAGGAAAAAGCCGTCAAGTCCGTTCGAGGCAGAATCTTGGTATTGGCTGGTGCAGGAAGTGGAAAAACCAAGGTGATCGTCCATCGGATTGCCCATTTGATCCAGCATCATGGAGTCTCGCCCCAATCTATTTTAGGCCTCACTTTTACGAATAAGGCGGCTGCGGAAATGCGGCATCGGCTCGATGCCCTGATCGGTCCAGCTTCCCGTCTAGCTACCCTCTCTACCTTTCACAGCTTCTGCATGCAGGTGCTGCGTAAGGAGATTACCCATCTCGGATACACCCGGGAATTCAGTTTATACGATGAAAAAGATTTGCAAAGGGTGATCGGCCAATTGGCTCGGGAACTATTAAATCACGATGGAGAGCTCCCTTCTTTAGCACCTACCATCGCATCGCTGGCAGAGGCGTCCAATAAAGGGCTTTCCGACGAAGAGGCCTTAAAAGAAGGCCAAACCTGGCATGACACGTTTTCCAAGGATCTTTATATCCGCCTTCAAGCCACTTTGCGCGCCTACAATGCGGTCAGCTTCGATAGTCTGATCACTTTGACCATCCGTCTCTTTGAAAAGCACCCGGCCGTTTTGGATCGGTATCAGGAACGCTTCCAGTATTTGATGATCGATGAATATCAAGATACCAATCCAGCCCAGTTCCGGCTTGCGGAATTGCTAGCTTCCAAGTACCAGAATCTCTGCGTGGTGGGAGATGACGACCAGTCCATTTATGGATGGCGCGGGGCCGAAGTGAAAAACATTCTCAATTTCAAAGCGGACCAGGTCATCAAATTGGAACAAAATTATCGTTCCACTCCTTCTATTTTAGATGCTGCGAACGCCGTTATCCGCAATAACAAAAACCGCTACGAAAAAAATCTCTGGAGTTCAGAGCAGCGGACAGGCCCCATCGAAATTTTCAATGCTCCCACCGATTCAGAAGAGGCGCAAGCAGTCATCGACCGACTGCTCAAATTGAAAGAAGCAGGCCTTAGATGGCGCGATATGGCCATTCTTTATCGTTCGAACGCCCTTTCCCGGTCCTTCGAAATGGCTTTGATGCAGGCCTCCTGGCAAAAAGAGGGGCGCTGGATCCGAGGAATTCCTTATGAAATCTTCGGAGGTCTCGAATTTTCAGAACGGAGCGAAATCAAAGATCTTTTAGCTTATTTGCGAGCCATTTCGAACCCTGCGGACCAAGAAGCCCTGCTCCGGATCATCAATGTGCCGCGGCGCGGGATTTCAGACGCGTTTTTAGATGCCGTCACCCAGCAAAACCGCACTTCGAACATCCCTCTTTGGAATGTGCTTGAGGAGATCGCCGAAGGGAAAAAAACTTCCTCCCACCCTCCCCGAGCGGTAGGTGCCGTCCGTTCTTTTGTGGAACTTTTAAAAACGGCTCAAAATCGTTTTGCTACAGATCGTTTGTCAGATTCTCTTTCTTGGTTTATCGAACAAATCGACTATAAAAAAGCGATCCAAGAAGAAGTAAAGAGCGAAAAAATGAGAGAATTCAAATGGGAAAACGTCCAAGAATGCGTTAGCGCGCTGGCCCAATATGAAGAAGAGATGGAAAAAACGGGCGCTCAAGACGAAATCAGCCTGCAGCATTTCATCTCGAACACCACTTTGGCGCGCCAAACCATGCAAATCCACTCCAAGCAGACAAGTGAAGATAAAGTCCACCTGATGACCTTCCACAGTGCCAAAGGATTGGAATTTCCTGCCTGTTTTTTAGTGGGGCTGGAAGACGGGATCCTCCCGCATGAGAAAAGCATGGCCCAAACAGGGCTTGAAGAAGAGAGACGGTTATTCTATGTAGGAATCACCCGCGCCCGCAAATTCCTCACTTTAAGCATGGCCCGTTCCCGAATGAGGATGGGCAAACCGCATCCTACAAATCCCTCCCGATTTCTGTTCGAAATTCCCAAAGAGCTATTGAAAGCAGTCGACCACAAGGTGTTCGGATGAAGCCCACTGTGATCTTGCGGCATAGGCGTGAAAATCTGAAGAAATGTTCTCTGAGAGGAATTGAGAACCGGCCTGAATTTCTCTTTTTTACCTATCCGGTCGATCCCCTTCCCGATTTAACGGGGTATTTGTTATTGAAAGTGGGGGCGCCCCCATTAACTTCCCAAGATCAAGAAAAAGGGCTCTTCCTGATCGATGGGACTTGGAGACTGGCTCAAGTGATGGAAAAGCAGGTTCCATTCAAAATGGAAGCGCGCAGCTTGCCAGAAGGGTATAAAACTGCCTACCCCCGCAAACAAACCCACTGCCCCGATCCAGAAAGCGGGCTTTCTTCTTTAGAGGCGATTTTTATCGCCCATCTCATTTTAGGCTTCCCTGCAGAAGGAATCCTAGACGGCTACCATTGGAAAAATGAGTTCTTACAAATTAATGAAAAGCAGATCGCATCCATTTAGAAGGGTTGACTTGTTGTTTTTTGCTGCATTTTTTGGAGCAGAGACTTCTCAATTTCCTTCCGGTAACATCGATAACAGGCAGGCAAATACTTTTCTTCTGCACCTAATTCGACCGACGGACCTTCGTCAACGGCCAAACCGTTCACGTACTTTAAATTCATGATCGATTTCCGATTGCAGTAATGGCAAGTAGCTTTGACCTCTTCGATAGAATCGGCCAATTCCATCAAACGGGCCGATCCTTCGAAAAGATGGGATTTGAAATCGGTCCGGAGGCCATAGCAAATCGTGGGAATATCATATTTCAGCGTCACATGGCGAAGCTCTTCAATGACCTTGGCGCTTAAAAATTGCGCCTCGTCCACCAGAATGCAATCGATCCCCGAATAATTGATTTCTTTCAACGAACTCTCATCCGAAATCAAAACATCCGCTTGCATTTCAAGCCCAGCCCGCGATCGGATCTGCTCTTTTCCAAAGCGGGTATCCAAACCTGGCTTCATGAGAAAAACTTTTTTCCCTTGCTGCCTATAATTGAAAGCCACCGCAAGCAAATTCAGAGTCTTTGCGCTTCCTACTGTTCCATGACGAAAATAGAGCTTTGCCATATGCACCCCTCCAAAAAAAGAAAATTTATAACCTGAATAATGGGTTTATTTCCCTCGGAATCAAGAGAGATTTTCGATGAGCTTGCATCGATTTTCCCGAAGATCATAGCCGAAGGCGCTATTTTCGAGGGAAAATCGACGCAAGATCGCGAAAAGATCCTTGAGGCCGAGCGGATTAAACCCATTATTCATGGTTTATAACGAAAGTTACTTTTTCCGACAGAGAAAGAGTAAAACGATGATCAAAATGAAACCGATCGCGCTGAATAGGGGGAAGCTAATAAAGCCAAAAAGAATAAAGATGGGAACGCCACATTCTTGTCCGCGGCCGCAGACAGAACTATTCAATAAAACAGGGAACCAATGGCCCAGCGTCTGATAGATAGCGAAAAATGCTCCTCCGATGGCCAACGGGAACGCATAAGGAATGATTTTCAAATCGTCTTTGTACGCAGCGATTCCTAAGATCAGGACTAGAGGAATCAGGAAAATTCTTTGGTACCAGCATAACCGGCAAGGCTCGATCTGCAAAATTTCTCCGAAATAGAGACTGACTACGAACCCGATCAGCGAAAAGATCCATGCAATCAATAACCCATATTCGCAAAGCCGTTTCATTTATCGAATCTCATGTAACATTTGATCGATTCTCGATTGGACTGCTTCAAACGAACGGGTCGATGTTGGCTTCCCATTCACGTACAGAGCAGGAGTGCCGAAATCTTTCCCCATAACTGCTTGGGCCCACTCCAAATTCTTTTCGAGTTCCCAATAATGGCAGTTCGTCTGTATGCACTGTTCCAGCTTCGTAAGATCGATGCCGCCTACTTTTTGGGCGGTTTGAAGTAGTGCGCTCGTCGTGAATTCATTCGATTGGCAATAGGGCAGGATTTCCTTGATGTAAGGGAAAAAACGATCGGGAGAATTACGGTATACATCCAGGGCTGCATTAGCGATCGGCTTCGATCCGGTAATAAAAGCGACGGGCACGATCGTGAAGCGCACCTGCCCCGATTCAATATAACGGGCTTCAATTTGGGGAAAGACTCTCTCTGTGAATTCCCTGCAGTTGCAGCAGCGAAAATCCTCGATGATCACAACTTCTATTTTAGCTGAACGGTTTCCAAAAGAAGGAAAGCCGATGGTCTCCAAAACAACTGTGTCCGGCTCTTTGAAAAAATGAAAAACTGCTCCTACTATGAGAAAAAGGGCAGCAGTTGCCGCTGTAGACAAGACAAGGATTTTTCTTCTCTCCATAGGTCTTCAATACACCATGAGGCAATTATCAAAAAATATCTTTTCATCTTTTCTTTAAAAAAATTAGATTGCATCAGGAACGTTTGCTCAAAAATTCCTAATCCTGTAACGTTGAGCTTTACTATTAGAGCCATCCGCCACTAAGTGCAACCCAAAGTTTATACCCCTGACCTACATCGCATCTCCCCTGATAAAATAGATCAGCATGCTTACTATGTGATTCAAAAGCTAAAACAAGCAGGCCATATCGCCTATTTAGTCGGAGGCGGCGTCCGCGATCTTCTTCTGAATCAAAGACCTAAAGATTTCGATGTATCCACATCGGCCAAACCTGAAGAAATCCGCAGCCTCTTTAGAAATTCCATCCTGATTGGCAGACGTTTTCGCCTGGCCCACATTCGTTTTGGAAAGAAAATCATTGAAGTATCGACGTTCCGTTCCGGCGATACGGAGGCGGCTGGATTGATCGTGCGAGATAATGAATGGGGCTCCGAGGAACAAGATGTCCTCCGCCGCGATTTTACAATCAATGGACTTTTCTATGACCCCGAACATCAGACTGTGATCGATTATGTGGGAGGGTACCCGGATCTAGAAAAGAGAGTATTGCGCTCGATTGGACAGCCAGAAATCCGCTTCATGCAAGACCCAGTCAGAATGATCCGTCTGATTAAGTTCTGCGCCCGCTTCAATTTTGAGATCGATCCATCTACTTTTCAAGCGCTTCTGAATTGCAAATCGGAGATTTTAAAAAGCTCTTCCGCCCGGATTTTCGAAGAATTGCTTCGGATGTTGGAATCGGGCGCATCGCGTCCTTTTTTCCATCTTTTACATCAGTATGGCCTCTTGCAGCCCCTCATTCCAAGCTTAGCATCCCATATGGAAAAAGAGAGCGGACGCGTATTTCAATTGCTCGAAGAAGTGGATGCTGAGATCAAGAAAAATCCGCCTGATTCTCTAGACCGCTCCCTGCTTTTATCTGCTCTTGTCTTCCCTTTATTTTACGACCATTTGGCCCAAATTGGAAAAACGCACGATCGACCGCTTCATTTAGGCCAGATTGCTGAACAAGCCCATCGCTTGATTGGCCAGGTTTTTAATCCCTTTTTTAAAATCCCTCGACGGATCGGAGGGACAATGTCATTCCTTTTGACTTCTCAATATCGTTTGGTTCCAAACGATGGCCGGCCCCTGAGAAGGCCCCGCGTCCCCAGAGATCCCCTTTTTCCGATGGCGCTGCACCTGCTCAAGTGGCGAACGACAAGCCAACCCGAATTGCTCCCTGTTTACACTCTCTGGACTGAAGCCTCTTTTTCATCCCATGAACTCTCTCAAGAGTCTCGGGGAGAGACGCCAGGCAGCCATTCATCCAAGCGGCGCAGGCGGAGAAGAAGACGCCGTCCCCGCCAGGAAGGAACGAGGGAAAGCGAGCCAAGCTCTAATGAAGAAACCTGAAATTTCCTGTAGCGCCCTGACTGTCGCCCCTGATATCACCCTCTATCATGTAGGCCCCCCGTTGGATCTTGGGCCCCTCCCCTCTTTTTTTTATTTTGCCCTTTCAGGACCCGACACTCTTTGCTTAGATCCTTTCAACCAACCCGTCCAATTTTTACAAGGGCGGATGATCCGGATCTTTTCCCTCACTCTTCCCGGTCATGAAAATCACCTTCCGGCCACCCAAGCGATCCAAGTTTGGGCTGAAGACATTTCCCGCGGAGCGGACCGCATTGAAAACTTTTTAGATCAAACGGCTGCCGCCATCGATTTTGCTATCCGTGAAAAGTTTGTAGATCCCGCTAAGATCGCTATGGGCGGTCTGTCCAGAGGCGGATTGATCGCAGCCCATGCGGCCGCACGGGAAGAAAGAGCCCGCTTCCTTCTCCTTTTTGCGCCAGTGACTCAACTAGGCAGAGCCAAAGAATTCGCCCAGCTCCAAAACCATCCGCAAGTCCTCGCTTACGATCTCGAACGCCTTTCCGATTCTCTCTGCAACCGTCACGTACGCATTTATATTGGGAATAACGACACACGCGTAAGCACCCGCTCCTGCTTCGATTTCGCTATGGCCCTTACAGAAAAAGCGGTAGAGAAAAAAATCCGCTCCCCGCAAATTGAAATGATCATCAGCCCCTCGATTGGCCAAATGGGCCATGGAACCTCGCCCGAAGTTTTTCGGCAGGGAGCGCGTTGGTTAGAAGAATCGCTAAGCAACAATCCTAGATGATTGATTTATTCATAGTCGCTGGCGAGCCTAGCGGAGATGCCCAAGGGGCTAAACTAATCGAAGAACTTCTCAAGCAGCGTCCTGCACTGAAAATCGGAGCTGTCGCAGGCCCAAAGATGCGCGCTCACCCGATTGAAAGCTTTTTCCAGATGGAACATCTTCAAGTGATGGGATTTATTGACGTGCTTTTAGCGCTGCCCAACATTTTCCGGCAATTTTTTGCGATTCGAAACCAGATTTTGAAGTTGCAGCCTAAAGCGGTCCTCTTCATCGATTACCCGGGCTTCAATTTGCGGATGCAGCAATCCCTGAGGAAAAAAGGGTTTAAAGGCAAGTTGATCCAGTTCGTTTGCCCTTCGGTTTGGGCTTGGGGAAAAAAAAGGATTCCCAGGATGGCGGAAAACCTCGATTTGCTTTTGACTCTTTTTCCCTTTGAAGCCTCCTGTTTTCAAGGAACGAAACTACCTGTCCAGTTTGCAGGCCATCCTCTGGCCGCCTCGATCGCTTCCTTCAAGCCAATGGAAGGGTTTAAAAAAAAACATGGGATCCAAGAAGAAGAAAAAATCTTAGCCATCTTCCCCGGCAGCCGGAAAAAAGAGATCGAACGGAATTTGCCCCTGCAGCTTGGGGCCGCTCGCAAATTGGCGCAGTCAGACCCCTCGATACGGATTGCAGTCTCGATCGCCCACCCCTCGCTGCAAAAAGAAATTCAAAATCTTTGCCAACCACAAGAACTTCTCATTCCTCCCCAAGAAGGGTACGATCTCATGAAAAACGCCTGGCTGGCTGCGGCGACTTCGGGGACTGTGACTTTAGAACTGGCCTTGCATGGGATGCCGGCCGTCGTAAATTATGCAGTGAAACCGCTGGATCGGTTTTTGGCTCAAAAAATTTTTCGGATCAACCTCCCCTTTTATTGCATTGTAAATATCCTCCTTTCAAAATCAGTTTTACCGGAATTGTTCGGACCTCATTTTACTGAAGATAAGCTCCTCTTTTGGATGGCTAAAATGGGATACGATTCCGCTTTCCGCACCGCCTGCCGGAATCAATTGGAACAAGTACGTAAGCTGCTGGATATCAATGACTCGATAAAAAAAACAGCGGACGGCATATTATCCTGTATGGATTTTTAACTCTTTGTGAGGTAAATTAGACCCTATTTGCAGGCATAATATGAACGAACCCTTTAAAATTCTTATTGATCGTCTCAAAAAGGGCGAAACTCAAAAAATTGAGGAAGTTCTTGAACCTGCTTTTCTTGCTTTAGACGAAAAAGAGCTGCAATTTCCTGAGAAGGTGATTGTAAAAGGCGATGCTTACCTGACGGACGACCATTTGATCATCAAGCTGAAAGCAAATACTGCGGCTTTGTTGCCTTGCGCAGTTTGCAATGAAATGATTCGAATTGAATTGGATGTCGATAATTTCTATCATGCCCAGCCCCTTGAAGAGATCCCTAGCGCTATTTTTGATTTTAGCGAAGTGCTTAGGGAAGATTTGTTAATCGCCCTCCCGCAATATGTGGAGTGCAATCAAGGAAAATGCCCGGAACGAAACCTGCTGGCCCCTTACCTCAAACCGCAGGCAAGAGAAGAGAAAACGACTTATTTCCCATTTGCCGACATGGATGAAAAATAACTTTTATAAATTAGAATTTTTGGAGAATTAAATCATGGCAGTACCACGCAACCGAGTTTCGAACGCGAAAAAAAATTCGCGCCGCTCGCATCACGCTAAAAAACCGAAAAATGCATCGAACTGTCCCAATTGCGGAAAGCTCCGCCTTCCTCATCGGGTCTGTTCTTCCTGCGGACATTATAACGCCCGCGCTATTGAGACAAGTGAAGCCTAAAAAACCGCTTGCTATAGGCGTCGATTTAATGGGAGGAGACAACCCTCCCTCCGTTTTATTGGAGGAAATCAGGTCTTTAGCAGAAGAGCTGCAAGCCTCTCAATCCGACGTTGAATTGGTTCTAATCGGGTCTCCCGAGTTAGAAAAGGAAGCCCATTTTTTCAAATACCACACCGCCAAAGAAGTGATTGGCATGGAGGAACACCCCCTCCAGGCTTTACGTCGGAAAAAGGACGCTTCTCTTTGCGTAGGAATGAGGCTTTTGAAAGAAGGTTCGTTGGATGCGCTTGTCTCCGCTGGGAATACGGGGGCGCTGGTTTCTTCCGCTAAAATGATTCTTTCTACACTCCCCGGCATTCTGCGGCCGCCGCTGATTGCCTTAATGCCCACAAAGAAAAATCCCGTCGCAGTTCTCGATGTCGGGGCAGGAGTTCAAGCAAAAGCGGATCATTTAGTTCAATTCGCCTTGATCGGAGCCGCCTACCAAAAAACGCGAGGCATTGAAAAGCCTTCAGTAGGCCTCCTCAATATAGGATCGGAAGCCGGGAAAGGAACTTCGGAATTGCGGCAAGCTTATCATTTGCTTCAAACCATGAACGATGCATCATTCCAATTTGCCGGAAATATTGAAGGGAAAACCGTATTCGATGGAGAAGTCGACGTATTGGTGACCGATGGATTTACTGGGAATGTTTTTTTAAAAACAGCAGAAGGGATCGCCAGCCTTATTCTGGATCGGCTCCACGCTCATATCCCGAATAATGAATTAAAAAAAATCCAGCCGGAATTGAATGATCTGCAGCGCCACCTTCATTATGCGGAATATCCAGGCGCGGTTTTAGCAGGGGTTCAGGGGATTGTCATCAAATGCCACGGCTACTCTACTCCCAGGGCTTTTGCCAACGGGATTCGCGGCGCCCTCCGGCTTGCTTCGGAAAATTTCACACAAGTTCTTCAAAATAAATTAGATCAATTTAAGGCAAAACGAGCGAGGCGATGAACAGCGATTCTCTTTTTTCCTGGAAAATGAACTTGGGTATAATTTAAGATTGAATTTTTTAACTCCCCGCAGATTGCGGGAATGGATTCTATGCACGAAATATTACTTAATATCGAATCGAAAGAAATCCGCTTTGCCTACTTGAAACATGGACAGCTCCACGATCTGATTTTCGACCGGAAAAAATCCCGCCAAATCACAGGAAATATTTACCGCGGGCGGGTCACAAACATCCTTCATAACATCCAGTCGGCCTTTATCGATATCAATGAAGGCGAAAATGGCTTCATCCATATCAGCGACATTCTCGAAAACACCAAAAAATTCGAAGAAATGTTCGATATGGATTTCGATCTGGATTACGACATCAGCAAAATGGATGCGGCTCCCAAGGCAAAAGACATTGCCCAATTACTGAAAATTGATCAGCCTGTTCTGGTACAAGTCGTAAAAGAGCCCATCGGCACCAAAGGGGCACGCCTCACATCCAACATTTCGATCGCGGGACGCTATTTGGTCCTCCTTCCCAACAACCCTCACCGAGGAGTATCTCGAAAAATCGAAGACAAGGGGATGCGCGACCGTTTGAAAAAAATCATCCGCTCGTTTGAAATGCCTCAGGACATGGGGTTGATTTGCCGGACTGCCAGCGCTAACGCAACGACCGAACAGCTTATCGACGAAGCCACGGATCTGCTGCACAACTGGCAAAGTATTGTGGAAAAATTCCACAAAGCGTCAGGCCCTTCCCTTCTTCACGAAGAATCTGATTTGATCAAACGGGCCGTAACACTTTGCGTAGATAAAAAATATGACCGCCTCCTTATTGACGATCACGGAGTTTACCAGCATTGCAAGCATCTCTATCAAAAATATGCTTCCGAACATCCGTTGAAAATTGAATTTTACCGCGATAAAGTGCCGATGTTTGAACGGTTCAATGTCGAGCGGGAAATTGACCGAGCGGTACGCCGGAAAATCTGGCTGGGATCGGGAGGTTATCTCTTTTTCGACCGCACAGAGGCGATGCATACCATCGACGTGAACTCAGGACGCAGTTCCACAAATCCTTCTGGCGGCGATGTAGAAGAAACTTTGGTCCGGATCAATCTAGAAGCTGCGGAAGAGATCGCGCGCCAGCTTCGGATTCGGAATATCGGAGGGTTGATCATCTGCGATTTCATCGATATGAGATCGAGAAAAAACCAGCGCCGCGTTCTTGAGCGTTTGAAAGAATGCATGAAGGAAGACTCCGCAAAATGCACCATCCTGGGGATGAGCGAATTCGGGCTAGTTGAAATGACTCGTCAAAGAAGCCGGGAATCCCTTTCTCAAACCATATTTACCAATTGCCCCTATTGCGTCGGAAGCGGACTGGTAAAAAGCCACGAAAGCATTTCAGTCGAAATCGAAAGGGCTTTGAAGAAATTAATTTACTGCCAAAATCAATTCGCGCTGAAATTGGTGACCCATCCCGATTTAAATAAATACCTAGATTCCAGCGATAAAGACTACTACTTGAAACTTGCTGGAAAATCGAACGCTCACATTGAATTTGCTGTGAACGATACCTTACACCTGAACGAATTTCTTTTTTATTCTACACTCAATGGCCAAAGAATTGACGCATGAATTATTTTTGAAACGCCTGAATGCGTTTTGCGAAAAGATCCCTCCGAAATACCGGGAAATTTTGCTCCATTTTTATCAAGGCTACTACAACGCTATTACAACAGCGGGACAGCCTATTGACAAAGTGGTTCCGATCCTGTTTCTTTTTTTGAATCTTTTGGAAGAGCAGTTCCAAGAGCCTTATGTTTTCCAACCTTACCACAAAAAAATCCGTAGCCCTGTCGATTATTATCGATTCGGTCTTGATTTCATTCGTCCCTTAATTGATCTGCCCCATTCTAAAATCTTAGGAAAAGAACAGCTCGGGTTGATCTCAGCCCAGTTGCAGAAAGGGGAAAATGTCGTTCTTTTAGCGAACCACCAAACGGAAACCGATCCTCAAGCCATCTCTATTCTTCTAGAAACAACGCATCCGGAAATTGCAGAAAAAATCATCTATGTTGCAGGAGAAAGAGTCGTCACAGACCCTCTTGCAATCCCATTCAGCATGGGTTGCGACCTGCTCTGCATTTATTCCAAACGCTACATCGATTATCCTCCCGAATTAAAAGCGAAAAAACAGCTCCATAATAAAAATACCATGGAACTGATGAGCCGTCTTCTGCAAGAAGGAGGAAAAATGATTTACGTCGCTCCAAGCGGAGGACGGGACCGCCGCAATTCCTCAGGAATCATAGAAGTAGCTCCTTTCGACCCGCAAAGCATCGAGATGTTTTATCTAATGGCAAAAAAGGCCAAAACCCCGACCCACTTTTACCCTTTTTCTTTAGCCACTTACGATCTGCTCCCGCCTCCCGAAACCATTCAAAAAGAGCTAGGAGAGATCCGGATCGCAAAGCGATGTCCGATCCATTTAGCATTCGCTCCTCCTTTTGACATGGAAAAATTTCCGGGTTCTGATCACAATGACAAAAGTACGCGCCGTCAATATAAGGCGGATGCCATCTGGAGCATTGTTAAAAGAAACTACGAGAAATTGCAAAATTTATGAAACCGTTTGGAAAAACCTCTATTCTTTTTTTCTCTCTATTTTTTTTTGGGACCATCATGTACGGACAATCCACCGTCTCCTTTGTAGAAATTGAAGACCTCTCCTCACTCCCCCTTTTAAATCCCGATTTATCCCAGCGTCAGACGGCCAAACTCCGCCTTTCTAATGGCTTGGAAGTTTTGTTAATTTCCGATCCGAATGCCGACCAATCAGCCGCATCGATTGCTGTGGACGCCGGTTCCTGGAATGATCCAGCCCAATACCCCGGAATGGCCCACTTCTGCGAACATATGCTGTTCATGGGTACAGAAAAATATCCCAGCGAAAATGAATTTTTCACACTCATTTCCGATTACGGCGGAATGTCGAATGCGTTCACAGCTCCGAACCGCACCGTTTATATGTTCTCTTCGGAAGCAAAAGGGTTCATTTCTTTATTAGATCGTTTTGCCCATTTTTTCATTGATCCTCTCTTCAATCCTTCCGGCATTTCCCGAGAAATGCACGCAGTAGACCAGGAATTTGCAAAAAATATCGAAAATGACTGGTGGCGCGAATATATGATTTTTAAAGAGACAGGAAACCAAGACCACCCGAACAAAATGTTCTCCACGGGAAATTCTCAAACGCTGGCCCAAATTCCTCAAAGCGCCCTCAAACAGTGGCATCAGCAAAACTATGGGGCCAATCGGATGCATTTAGCGCTTTATTCTTCGATCCCAATGGAACCTCTGAAAGAAAAAGTCCTCGAATTTTTCGGAGCCATTCCGCAAAGCCTAAATGGCCCAAGCAATCACAGCGAACCATTGTCCTCTTCCCAACAAAGAGGGCATATCATTTACATCAAACCAATCCAGAATAGAAAAGTCTTAACAATTAGCTGGGAACTTCCCCCCTTTTTAGCGGAAGATGAGACGAAATCTGCAGACGTCCTGGCGTATGCCTTGCAGCGGGGGCAGAAAGCAAGCCTCTATGAAAAACTGAATCAAGAGCATTTCATCGACGGTATGTCGATCCGCGTGGGCGATATTGGTGGAAAAGAACATCGCTTTTTCCAAATTGTTTTAGAATTGACGCAAACAGGAATCGATCAAATGGACACCGTGGTTCTGCGCTGTTTTGAAGCCATCGCAGGGTTGAAAGCGGCAGGCGTCCCTTCCTATTTATTCCAGGAACAAAACGCGATTGCCAAGCTCAATTACCAATACCAAAGCCGTAAAGATGCCTTCGATTATGTCACCAAATTAGGAGATAGCCTTCCCGACGAAGCCCTAGATACCTTTCCGAAAAAGTCTCTCCTAGCTTCCAGCTATCATTCAGAAAAAATTGCAATGGCTGCTTCCTTTCTGACACCTGAATCTTGTTTCATGTCTTTGATGGCCTCCCCCCAAATCACGCAAGTGGATTTGGACCGAAAAGAAAAATGGTTTGGCGCCGAATACACAATCCGTCCGATTCCCTCTGCTTGGATCGAAAAATGGTCGAATGCCGCTCCAAATCCTGAAATTCGACTAGCAGAACCCAATCCGTTCCTTCCTGCATCGATGGCCCTAGCAGCCGATCCCCAACTAGGAACAAATCCGATCGAGATCGCAAGCAATGAAATAGGAACCGCCTATTACATCCGCTCCCCTGAATTCGCCGCGCCCGACTCGACTTATTTTCTCCATATTCTTTCTCCTGAGTTGAATGCCTCGGCCCGCAGCACAGTCCTCGCTTCCCTCTATTTGGATCACTTGACCGATTTACTCCATCCCACTTTGTCCGCTGCCTCCAGCGCAGGATTGGGCTGCCGATTTTCTTATGACCGTTCACGGATCAATCTTGTCTTGAGCGGCTTCAGCGAAAAAGCATCGCTACTTCTCCAGGAAATTGTGAAACAGATGCCGCTGAACCCACCTTCGCCTGAACAATTCGCCCTCTACTACGCGCGGCACGAAAAAGATTATGCCAATGCTCAAAAAGAACTAGCGGCACGCCAAGCCAAAGAATTGCTGGAATCTGTTATTAATCAAGACAAAACAACCAGCAAAGAAAAGCTCGCAGCCCTGAAAAAAATCCGCTATGAAGATTTTTTGAATTTCCACAAAAAGCTATTTGAAAAAACCTATGTAGAAGCTCTGTTTGCTGGAAACCTCTCATTGAAAAACGCCGAATCGGCTTGGCTTGATGTAATCCACGTTTTTGGAAGATCCCCCTATTTAAAAGAAGAGCATCCTCAAACAAAAATCCTCCGCATGCCTGAAACTGGCGGACCTTTCTGTCTAGTTCAAACAGCGGATGTGCAAGGAAACGCTTCCCTTCTTTTAATCGACCAAGGCTCATTTACAATGGAGAAAAGAGCCGCCCAAGAAATTCTTTCGGCTGCATTGAAAGAAGCGTTTTTCAATGAGCTTCGAACCAAACAAAAAACAGGCTACATTGCGCAAAGCGACGGCTGGGAATCGGAAGGAGAATTGTTTCAATACTTTCTCGTCCAATCGAATTCCCACCAACCGGACGACCTATTGTTCCGGTTCGAATTTTTCATCGAAGGATTCAATGAGACGCTTGCTGAAAACATCCCTCTCGATCGATTCGAAACATTGAAGGCAAGCCTCATTTCTTCCTTGAAAAACCGATACCGCAGCTTAAAAGATAAAAGCGCTCTTTGGGACGTTCTCGCCTTCCAACGCGATGCTGATTTCGCTTTCGTCGAAAAAAGAATCGCTGGCTTGGAAACTTTGAATTACGATCAGTTCCTTCTCCAATCCAACGACTTCCTATCGAGAAAAAATCAAAAACGGTTAGCGATCCTACTTGAAGGGAAAATCCAATCTCCTTTCGCCTACCGCCAAATCGGAGCGTCTCAAATCGGAGATATCGCCAATTACTCTCCCCGTCCAGAGAAAAAAATTGCGACAATCTCCACCGAACCGGTCCCTGCCAATTAAAGATAGCTACGAATCAGAGAAGTTTGCTTTTTAAATAAAAAAATTCACCGCAGAGACGCAGAGAGCACAGAGAAATATTTTTTACAAATGCGATGGTTATTATTTCTTAGCCGTTTTTTGTACGTAGAGCTGTAAGTAAGAATGAGCGGCATTATTTTCAAAATCTTTTAAGGTAATAGGATTTACACGGCTGTCATCGCTATGCCAAATTCGAGGTTGTCCTTTTGAGTCGAATGAAACCCCTTCTGCTATATAGTGACCCGCGTTAAATTCTCCATCATGAATGACTGTGCCAGCCAGTTCGTATTCTGCCGTTGCCCTATTTTCGGTACCGTTCGAAGGGAGAGTTAAATTTAAAGGCGTTTCAACAGGTGTTTTGATTTTTTGATCATTTTTGAATCGGGATAGGGCTATAATCAAGGCTACAGGCGGTTTATCAAAAGTGATCTGTGTTGATTGAAGCAAAGCAATTCGGCCATTTTTAAGTTTATAGGGTTCATCGTATACAGTAGGTTTAGAAGTAAAATAATTTTGCTCCAGCAAAAGGGGTAAAGGTAGATTGACCATCTGCCCTTTTTCATCCATCAGAAAATTTACATTCAGAATAGGAACTTCAATAGATCTTTTCATCGAATAAGCATATTGCGGATTTGATTCGTAACGAACAAAATCAGTGCCTTCCAAAGAAGCATCTCCTACAAACCAAGTTTTCTGTTCTGTTTTGATGCGCAGCAGAGGGTTTTTTAATAAATCTTTATGCTGTTGTTGAAGCGTTTCTAAACTGATGAACGGACAAGAATCTATCTGGATTGAAACAGGGCCAAAAATACCTCGTATTAGCGATTCGGCATCTTCTTGAGCATACCCTTGAATTCGCCCTCCTGAACCAGGCAAAAGCCGTCTCATTTCATTGATAGGTATCAAAGATTGTGCTTTTCCTTTAGCCTTTTCTTCTTGATAAATTGGCAGCCATTTCTGAAAAAACGCTTTAGGCCCATCTTTTAATATGCCCACTAAATGGTTAGTGAAAATAGAATGATCGGCAATCAAATGAAACACGCTGGCTGCAAAGCAAGAATTCCCTTGGTTGGGAACCCCGGGAGGACCACCTGGAATTCTAGGTGTAAAGAAAGATTTCAGCCAATTCGTTTGTTTCGCCTGAACTTTTGAAACTGTTTGCTGCCCTCCTCCTTTTAGAGGAAAAACTTGAGTAGGAGCCGATTTGTGCGGAACTTGAGGAATCGAAGCCGTGTTCAAAGACTGGCCAGAAGCTATTTTTTGCGTAATAGGGGCAATAACTGGCTTTGGCGTGTTTTCCAATCGAGTTAAATTATTGATTGAAGCTGCCGGTTTTTGGATTGGCTGTGGAACCGAAATAGACTTTTTAGCTTGAAGGGCAACTGAAGTCTTTTCTAATGAATTTTTATCTTGGATTAGAGCAGCCATTTGTTGCGGAGGTTGAGAGACTGTAGTTTTTTGCGTCTCAAGAGAAACAACGGATGCTTTTTCTGATGAATTTGAATCTTTAAGCGGAGCTGTAGGTTTTTGCAAAGGCTGTGTAACCGAAATAGGCCCTGGCGTTACAGGAGGGGTACCGGGTGCCTTTTCGGATGAAATAGACACTTTGATAGGCGCGGGTTCTGGAAGCGAGGGCGCTAGGATCTGGCTGGCCGCGGCGCTGGTTTTTTGCGTTTCTGCATTGGGTTTTTCTACTGGTAGAACTTGTTTTTCTTTTAAAAAGGATCCATCGATCTCCTTGCCAGCTAGATAGGTAAAAGCGTAAACCAATCCGCAGGCCGGTCCAAACCAAGCGCCGCAAAAGAGCGTGCCGCCTACGAATAAAGCCGTATCCAACCATCCAAAAGAACTTGTTTTTTCCACGGATGAGGAAGGGATGCTATTTGAGGAGCTAGGATGAATTCCATTTGCCATAATTATATTATTATAACATTTTTTTACTAAAAATTCATTGATAATTTAAATTTTAAAAAAAAATGGTAAAATTATTTTTTAAATCTTCATATTATGATACACGGCATCCACATCATCAAGGTTCTCAAGCCATTCAATCAGAGCGATATTGGCATCGGCATCGGCATCATTCACTTCCACCCATGTTTTCGGAACCATAGCCAGCTCCGCCTCTTCGCATTTAGCCCCCGCCTTCTCGATGACTTCTTTGACCTTGAGAAAGGAGTCGACAGGGGTGGTAACTACGTAAACTTCATCCTCGGACCCGAAGTCTTCCGCCCCATTTTCCGTAGCTAGGAGGAATAGCTCATCTTCTTTAAAAGCAGGCTTGGCCACGCGGATGACCCCCTTCCGGTCGAAGTTATAAGCGACTGCTCCCGGAGTTGCGATGGTCCCCCCGCATTTATTGGTCGCAATCCGGATGTCAGAAGAAATCCGGTTTTTATTGTCCGTCATAATATCGACGATCAGGCCTACCCCGCCATATCCATAAAGCTCATAAGTCATAGAAGTGTAGTCTTGCTGATCTGAAGAAGTCGCTTTCTTGATATAGCGTTCAATATTTTCTGTGGGGAGATTGGCTTCTTTGGCTTTTTGAATGGCGATCCGGAGCTTGCTGTTCGTCTTTACATCAGCCCCCCCCTGTTTCACAGCGCTGACAACTTCTTTCATTACGCGGCTGAACAGTTTCCCTTTTTTCTTATCGGACCGTTCTTTGCGGTGCTTGATATTCGCCCATTTGCTATGGCCTGCCATGCGATTGTTTCCTTCTAAAATAGTGTAAACTTTGTTTTTCCCACTCTTTCGCCTCTTTGTAGAGAGGAAATAATTTTTCTTTTTCCCTGAACTCGGGGGTATGGACGCGGCAGCGTCCTGCATCGTCTATAAAAGAGGCGCAAATAGCATGAAGCATTTCATGATAAACGATGAATTCCAGAAAATACAAAGGAACCCCTTCATCATCCAATAGAGGGTTGATCCGTATTTGATGGGAATGCTTGTCATAAGTCCCAAATGTCAAAGAACGGAAACGGCTGCGACGGGGAGCGTCTGACCAGCCGATGGAAGCATCGAATGAGGCATCGAAATGGTTTCGCTTCACCTGATCGTAAATTGCTTGCAAATCATAAACCTCTCCAAGCGAAGGCAGCGGTTTGGCCAATACGCGATTTTTGTTGAAGTACAGGTGAGCCATTTTCCGGACGATCGTGCGGGACTGAGGATCTTTTTTGAGAGCCATTTGGATCAGAGCTTTTAAAACGGGAGTCGGAGCTTCTAAAAAAAGACGATGCAGACGAAGGGTAAGATGCCTTTTTTGCAGACGGGCCGAAAAATAAGTTCTCCGATTTTCGTGCCAGATCAAAGTCAAAGGGAGGGGACATAAATCTTGAAGCTGTTTGCTTTTCGCAGATTGCATTTAGAGGTATTTCTGCATGAGGATTTTGCCAATATAACGAACTTTGCCATCGTTTTGTTCTTTGATAAAATGGCGCTGGAAACCGTATTCCTTGAATCCCATTCTACGGTAGAGATTGATCGCGCGGTTCCCTTCGTAAACTTCTAGATGCATGAACTGAAGCTTAAATCTTTCCTTTCCTAACGCCATGAGATCTTCCATCAGCTTCGCTCCCACCCCTTTGCTTCGATACTTTTCATCCACGATGATCGCAAAAAGGCACTGATGGGCTAACTTTTGGTAAGGCTGAATGTAGAGGACTGCAATCCCGCAGGGGATTCCGTCCCAAAGAGCAGTTAAAACAGCGTTGTATTTCGAGTAGCCGACCCAGATGCGCGCCGCATCTTCGATTTCGCGCAGATCGGTCAAAGGAAACCCTTCCAAGACATTCGGCTGCAAAAGCCATTCAACCAAGAATTTTTGATCGCTATCTTCAGCAAAACGGATGGTTAAATGTTCTTTTGTCATGAACCTATCCTTGTAATCTTAATATTGAGATTCATAAAGCAGGCTCAAAAAAATGCTCAAGCAAAATGCGGCTTCGGGCGCATCCATCCATTCTCATGAAATTTTCCTGTCTCGCAAAGACCTTGAAATCCAATTTCTCTAGAATTGGTAGGAGGGCACTCGGCTCATAGATTTCCACATGGACGCTTTCCAGCCGGAACCGGGTTCGAGCCAAATGGAGCAAGTTGCGGACTAGAGAGGTTCCGATCCCTTTTCTCCGATGGGCGGGATCGACGATTAAATAAAAAGAACAGTGATGGGCCACTTTTCTGTAAGGCATGAGAAAAAGAGTCCCCACCGCGCAAGGCTTTTCATTGATCGTTCCGGTCAGGCTGGCTTTGAATTTGGAAAAACCGATCCAATTCTTCAAGGCTTCTTCTCTTTCCGCATACCCGAAAGGGTAATCATCGCAGGAAGCAGGTTCGGAAAACCAAGCGTTCAAGGCTTCAAGGTCCTCCATATTGGAATAGCGAATATCGAAACCAGGAATCTCAAGCATCGTTATCCAAATTCTTTCAAATAAGCATTTACGAATTCATCGATCTCCCCGTCCATGACGGCCTCGATGTTTCCCACTTCGTACTTTGTCCGGGTATCCTTGACCAAAGTGTAGGGCTGAAAAACATAATTGCGGATCTGGCTGCCCCAAGCAATCTCTTTTTTCTCTCCGCCCATCGCAGCGATCTTTTGCTGTCTTTCGTTATATTCTTTCTCATAAATTTTAGAACGGAGCATTTTTAAACAAGTTTCCCTGTTTTGGATCTGACTTCGTTCGCTTTGGCAGGACACAACAATTCCGGTAGGAATGTGAGTCATCCGGACGGCAGAATCGGTTTTATTGACGTGCTGCCCTCCCGCTCCAGAGGCTCGGTAGGTATCGATTTTCAAATCTTCCGTGCGTACTTCGACTTGGATATCCTCAATGATCGGAGTGACATCCACTGATGCGAAACTGGTGTGTCTGCGCGCGTTAGAATCGAAAGGAGAAATCCGGACCAGACGATGGACCCCTTTTTCCGATTTGCAATAACCAAAAGCAAAAGGCCCCGAAATCCGGAAAGCAATGTTTTTGATTCCCGCCACTTCCCCTTCAAGCCGGTCGATCACTTCCACCTTCCAGCCCCGTTTCAACGCCCACCGTTGATACATGCGGGAAAGCATAGCCGCCCAGTCGCAAGACTCGGTACCCCCCGCTCCTGCATTGATCTCTAAAAAGCAATCTTTGTTATCCAGCTCTCCCGAAAGCATTTTGCGCACCTCTAGATCGCCCAGTTTTTTTTCAATATCGTTTAGATTTTGAAGCAACTCTTGAACCAGCGCGTCATCTCCCAGGGCAAAGGCTTCCGGAAGAAGCTCCTTGATATCTGCAAAACGGCTTTTTAACTCATGATAAGGGACAGTCCAAAGCTTGAGAGCATTGGATTCTTCAATGATTTTTTGAGCAGCGTCCTGATCGTCCCAAAATGCAGGGACAGACATTTTTTCTTCCAGCTCGCGGACTTTTTCTTCTTTGACCGCTAAGTCAAAGATACCTCCACATAGCGTTCAACCGCTCTTCCAGAACACGCAACTTTTCTTGAGTCTCAAAATTCATAAAAATCCCTCAATTTAATGAAGCGATTCTATCCAAAAAAATGCAAAAAGTCAAAGTTTGGAGTGGCATGGAATGATTACTCCCAAAAATTTTATTACCCAACTTTCCAAAGCAAAGGCGCTCCAGCCAGCATCCGCCTTCTCTTTTCTTTACATTTAACTGCGGAATCATATAAATTTCCCCGCGCTTAAAAAAATATTCTTTTTACAGGAGGTTCCATGAGCGTCTCGAAATTCAGCCCAGCCGGATGCTGCGCCACTTTCACAGCGATCAACGCCAAAAATGCTGTTTTGTTCTTTCAACAAGCGAAAGTAGTTCTTAAGGATACACTCCAAAAAACGGCTTTTTTTACGGTTCGTTTCTTTATGCAGGCCAGCCATTACCTGTCTCGGACGGCTGTCCTCATGAAAGACGCTTTTGCAGCCGGTTTTAAAACTGTGAGAACGTATACAGCCGATCACCCAAAAGAAGTGAAAATCGCAGCCGTAGCATTAGGAGTTGGAATTGCTCTTTCTACATTGGTTAGCCACCTCTGCCATGAAGCGCCTCCCATTCAAAACACCTATTCCCAAATCCAGTAAAAAGAGAGACCTCTCTACTTATTTTGACATTGCGGCGCCTATGGCGCCGATTACGCTACCCAAGATAAGCCAACTCTTCGATGATGATTTTTCCGTTTTTTTGAGAAACCCTCATCTCTTTTCCGTCTTCGACGACAAACTGGCAGTTCCCTTTGAATTCGACATTTTTAGCTGAAAAAAGAGAATGTCCCTTCAAATGGATTTCCACTGATTCGCGCCGCTGCAGTTCCATTTTCCAAAAGGGAGAGGATCGTTCCCAGTCGACTCCTTGATTGGCCACCTGGACGTTTTCGAGTACGCATCGCCCGACGCGGGAGGAATAGGTGAGAATTCCTTTGGCATCCATTTGTCCAATTATTCGATCGGCTTGGATCCGAAGGCTTCCCCTTAATTGCAGATCACTCGCCTGAAAATCGGCGATCTCCAATAAAAGTTCCGATCCAAGGCGCCACTCTCCACCCCTTATTTTTTTTCGAATGGAAGAATAGAGAGGTCCCAGCGCGGGATGGTAAAGAAAAAGAAATTCCGGTCCTTGTTTCAAATATTCTTCTACTGCGCGTCTCTTTGGCAGTTTTACGCCGCAATGATTTTCAAGCAGATCCCTATGCGCAAATAAGAGATCGTAAAAACAATTCTCGGGAGTTTCTTGGATGGATTGACTGCTGATAAACGCTTTTTTTGCAGTAGAGATGGTTTTATGCCGATGGTTGTAGGTGACGAAAGTGCGCTCTGTGCAAGGGGCCGAACCGAGAGGTTTTTTTTCGACAAAAACATCAGCCAGATTTTGCATCGTCGATTCAAGCCGAGCTACTAGCTCTTCTTTTTTCTCGCCCGATTCGGTCGTATAGCTCGTTTTTTTCAAATTGATCAATAGCCCAGGAAAAGGACAAGAATCAATCGCACTTTCAACTGCCTGGAGGTCAGCGAACAGAATATTCGTGTTGGAAGAAAAACGGGAGAATGGTTCCCCTTCTTTCAAAGGAAGATCTTGGATGCCGAATTTAGCAAAATCGCAGTATTCGATATTCGTCAAGACCAAGTCGGCGCCTTGTTCGTTCTTTCTTTCGACGACTACGTTGACTCCTTCCGCCGCTTTCAACAGCCTCGGACAGGATGCAAATCCAAATAACATCTCTTTTTTCCAGCCATATCCCGTAAAAGACACAAGACCATAATCGAGACCTGCTAAAGGATTGTTAATTTGGCGGACGAGAACTTTTTCTCTCCCTAACGATTTGAACCAATCGAAAATTCCAGCATCTCGCGCCAGCTTCCAAATCGCTCCATGTCCGCCTGGCTTCAAAACAGGTTTTAATACTCCTGATACACACCACTGTCCTTGGCTATTGATGACGGGGACCAAGGGCTGAGTAAAAAAGCGAAAGGAATCTTTTGGACGGCCAAACCAGTTGGCTTCTTGGCAAATTTTTTCTACATGAAAATGATTATTTTTTTCATGCGACGTCATCATCGCAATCGGCGTGGTCGCTTGGCGGCCATAGATTTTAAAATACAAATATTCTCTGGCTTGCAAATCTCGGATCAGGCTTTCTAAAAGAGTTCTCCCCGCAAAACAGAGTTTGGCGGCCGGCAATTCCATGCCTGTTTTCTCATCGGATAAATGGAGACGGTCTGCTGCGCCTCCCAGCGGGTACATCTCAGCCATTTTCGGCAAAGATTCGATGCCCCAGCCAATCATTTCTTCCACCGATTCTGTTTCTTCGGAAATATCTCGAAAATTGGGAGAATGATAGGCAGATGAGTCCGCCAGGGATTGGGAATGGTTCCTGGAAAGGTCGTCTAAAAGGGAAAGGATTTTGATCTGATATCCTACGATCCCCCCGATTTCGCGATAAAATGTATCGATTGAAATAAGTTTCTCGATCAGGCCGCGCAAAAGATCCGCCCGATAACCCAATTCTCCCCATCCCTCGAAAAGACGGCCGGCCTGTCCAATCACCATCAATTGCTTAAGAGCCACAGCGCAATCGGGAGCAAGGCTCGCTAAAAAAAGAGAGAGAGGTTTCGATTTTTCGATAAATTTTTGAACAATCGGCAGTTCATCGAGAATGTCTAATTTTTCATGAACCGAAGCGGAAGATAGCAAACGATCGCGCAAAACGATTAGTTCTTCTTTCATCATCGAATAAAATTTTTTCACTCCACGGTCTGCACTTTGCCAGGAAGATAGCAAAAAAACAAGGACCTTTTTTACTGGGGATTAATGAGAATATCCGCTACGATGTCAATCTCTTAAATCCAAGGAAACGGGCAAAAACATACATTTTTTTTGTATGACTGTGGTTTCCCATGCGATTTTTTTTGACTATTATATAGCCGCCAGCTAAAAGATTTCTTTTGTGGACATATACAGTCTTAAGAGAAATCGAGTACTTTAAAGGAGAATCAAAAATGGCAACCAAGCAAAAAAATTCAAAGTTCATGCAGCCAATGAAACCAAGCAAAGATTTAGCCGCTGTCGTTGGCGAAGGGCCAATGCCCCGCACTGAAGTGACCAAAAAACTTTGGGCTTACATCAAAAAAAATAACCTCCAAGACCCAAAAAACAAAAGAAACATCAATCCTGACGACAAATTGCAAAAGATCTTTGGCGGGAAAAAAGCCGTGAACATGTTTGAAATGACTAAATTGGTCAACAAACACCTCTCTTAATGTACAAGAGCCTGAGCCGAGCCTTCGCTCGGCTCTCAATTCTTTTTCAATGCTCTAAAAAAAATTATTTACTTTTTTTATTCTAAAAGAATCATTAAATTATATTTCCCCATACCGTTATAATTTGGCCCATGCAAAGGTACAAATTAACTATTTCTTACGATGGGACTGGCTATTCTGGCTGGCAAGTGCAGGGGGAAAAACGAACCATCCAATCTTTGATCCAGCAGGCCCTGCAAACCTTTTTACGCCACCCGCTCGACCTTACAGGATCAGGACGGACTGACGCAGGGGTCCATGCCAAAGGGCAAACTGCCCATTTCGACACCCTCGTCCCCTACGATCCTAAGAAATGGCTCCTCTCCATAAATGCCCTTCTCCCCCCCGATATCCGCATCCTTGCTATCGAGCCAGTAGCCGCTTCATTCCATGCCAGATATAGCGCTCAAGGAAAGATTTACCATTACCACCTGCACCTCAACCCAGTGGCAGACCCTTTTTCCCGTTTTTACAGCTATCAAATCCTAAGACCGATCGATCTGTCCCTATTAAAAAAAGGAGCCGAACGTCTTTTAGGGACCCATGATTTTTCTTCTTTTGCCAATCAAAAAGAAACGAATTGCGCCGCTTACGATGCCGTGCGAACGCTTTATCGTTTAGATGTAATAGAACAAAAAAATGGGGTGCGTCTGGAATTCGAAGGAAATGGCTTTTTGTACAAGATGGTCCGGAATATCGCCGGAACCCTTTTAGAAGTAGGATACGGGAAAATCCCGCCTGAGCGAATCGCTCAAATCTTAGAGTCGAAAGACCGGAAACAAGCAGGCCCCGCGGCTCCGCCGCAAGGCCTTTTTCTCATGGAAGTGATTTATCCTATTAAATAACTCCGTCCATTTCAGCTGCTCCAATTCCATGCGCTACTGCAGCTGGCACAGCTTCAAGAGGCGGCATAGGAGGTATTTCTCCCTCAATTTCGTCTTCCTCTTCATCAAGCTCTGCTAATAGATTTTCTTCTTCATCCACATCAGAGGGGCCATCAGAATCTAAATCATAATCAATTCCAGAGCCAACTTCGAATAACCCAGGCAAAACTCCCATAGGATTGGCTAGCGGATGATTATTGGCCTGAGCAGCAGCATGTTGTTGCTGCGCAGCAAATAGGCCTAAAATCGCCGCCCCAGGAACCAAAGGTAGATGATTATTAGCCGGAGCCAGGTTTTGCTGTGCGGCAGCAAGCTCTTCAGGCTGCGGGGCATCAGGCGCTGCACAGTAATTGTAAATTACATTTCCTAATTTCGCTGTAAACACTGCTGCTGCTGTAATTGCAAGAGGTCTTGCATAAGACAAGCCGATGGCTGCCAAGCTGGAAGCTGCATAAGCCATAAATTCGGGTTCTTGAGAAATAGAACGGGGACTTGCCCAAATCCCAATTGCGGCGGAAAACAGGGTTGATAAGACAGCCTCGGCTGCGCGAGTCTGCAAAGTTGCAGCGACAGCTTCAGTTCCACAGGAATACACAACCGAACTTGCAGACGCTGCTGTGATACCTGCGGCTGCTACAGTGAGAGCTGTTGCATGGTTTCTGCAAAATCTACCAAACGGTCGAAGGGCGTTCAAAACTCGATTCTCGACCACTTCTTCAAGTTGGCCTCCATTTGCCGGCTCTATTTTTTTTGCCACTGAGAATCCGATGGGAATCACAGGAGATACAAAAGTTGTTCCAATGTAAGCGAGGGTTTTTGCAAAACGTTTCCAATAAGTAGCCTTAGTCAATTGAGGAGCCGGATTATTTTGCACCTGTTTTTCTTGAGATTGAACGGCAAGCCCAAACCCGAGTGTGTTGGCTGCCAAATGGGATACAGTTTTAGATACATCGGATGGGATCGATGGCAAAACTTTGTTTGCAAGTCTCTGCAAGGCAAATTCAATACCCCCAGTAGGAATGCTGTCGGACCATCCCGATACGCTTTTAGATAAAACTGCGCTTGCGGCAAGGACTCCGGTTTTTACAACTGAGCTTTGTCTCCAAGAATTCATAAAGGATCTTGGATAATCTTGAACTTTCTCTTTAATAGAATTAATTATTCCAGCCATTTTAATTACCGTTTTTTATTAATAATATCCATATATTATATTAATAAAATGGTTAAAAGTAAATAATTCAAATATTAATTATATAAAAACCAAAATTAAAATTTATTATAGCAGCTTTTCAGAAGGAATGCATTCCAAAGACTCAAAATGGACTGCTTCTCCTGAGGTGGCAATTTCTAAAAGAGGATGATGTTTGGGACAGATTAGGACTGGAAAAGCGGGGGTGTTTCGGAGGGCTTCCAGCCCCCTTAAGCTATCTTCAAATCCAATGATTCGATCGCCCTTAGCTCCGTAGAGCTGAATCGCACGCAAATAACATTCGGGGTGGGGCTTGGGCTTCTCGTACTCCTCCCTGGTGACCCAGTGGGGAATGGTTTGAAGAAGAGGGATTTGAGAGCGGATGAGACGAGTCTGATCGAAAAGAGCGTTTGTCACCACGCATCTGCGGATGCGTGCAGCATCTAGTTCCTTTAGAAGCCGCTCGACTCCTGGCATTAGCTCGACTTTTCCAGATTGAAGCAAATTTAAGTAAGCTTCTTTCTTTTCTTGATAAAGGATCTCCCATTGAGGCTCTAAATCGGGGAATTGGGAGTAAATGGCTTCCCTGACAGCCGTCGCATTTAAATGAGCCAGTTCGCAAAACCGGCTGAAACTCCATCCCAGCCGATAACCTCTTTGGGCCAGCATATTTTCATAAGCTTGCAAATGAAGGTGTTCCGTATTAACGAGCAATCCGTCGAAGTCAAAAAGAAAAAGCTGGAAGTCGTGGATCCATCTAATGCCCATGAAGCGACTATACGGAAAAAATGGTTTTAAATATATAGAGGGGAATGACCGAAACCCCAAGAAAATACCCCCGTATTGAGATCAACTATCTCTATTTTGGGGCGTTTTTTATTTTCCTCCTTCTGATTTCCTGGAGCTGCATTTATACCAAGGAAAACTTAGGAAGCTCTCGGATTTTCTTTTACCTTTATTCGTTCGGCCAGGTTCTTCTTGAAACGATGTTTTTCATTTTTTCAGCCTGGATCGTCCGGAGGTTTTTTGGAAAAATCTGGTTCCATGTCTTTATAGGAATCACTTTCGTATGCCTCATCGTCCACCTGCTCGATTTTCTCATGAATCGGATCCTCGATCTTTCCATCTGGGAAGTCGTAAATGTGTTTGTATTGAACGAAAGCTTCGCTAATTTTCTTCTACTTCTGGAAGCCTCGGGAATTCCCTTTTGGGCTTGGTTCTGTATTTTCTCCCTGCTCGTTGCGATCCCCCTGGTTGGGATTTTAGTCTATAAATCGACTTCCCTTTTAACAGAGAGAAAATCGCTCTCTTTAAGAATGGAATGGTTCTTCCAAACTTTCTTATGCATTCCTTGCGCCCTTTTTTTATGGGATTTTTCCACTTCCAATTACATCCAACCAGATGAATACACTACCTTAATCAAATCGCTCCCTTGGAAGTTTTCCTTTATCGAGCCAAAAAACGTATTCATCTCCCTGCAAAACCCGATTCTAGAGCCCAAAAGCGAAACAGAATTTTTAGCCGCCATCGATCAAGATCAGACCCGCTTAAATGAAAAACCGAACATTTACCTTTTTATCATCGAAAGCCTCCGGGACGATTTCATCACTAAAGAAGTCGCTCCTCATTTGACCGAATTTAAAAAATATTCCCCCTCTTTCGATTTGACCCTTTCGAATGCCAACGGAACCCACCTTTCTTGGTTTTCCATTTTCCATTCTCAATTCTCCCTCTATTGGAACCGGCTCAAAAATTCAGGGTGGAATATAGGCAGCCCTTCTCTGAGTCTGCTCAAAAAATGGGGCTATCAGATCCGGCTCTATAGCTCGGCCCACTTAAGCTATTATGGAATGGAAGAATTGATCTTTGGAAAAAATCTGCATTTGCTCGATTCCCATCAATTCTTTCCCCATAACCCCCCGATCCAAGCCTGGGAAGCCGATACCAACGCACTGGTCAAATTACAAAAAGATTTGCAAGAAAATCCCGAATTGCAGCAAGGGCAAGTGTTTATCATTTTCTGGGATGGCACCCACTTCGACTATAGCTGGCCCAAAAACGCTCCCCCTAAGTTCATCCCCTTTGCGAAAGATTTTGCTTATTTTAAAGCCTTCAATACAGAAAATAATGTCCGGCTAATCAAGAACCGCTACCGCAATGCGGTCCATTACATGGATAGTTTATTTGGCCACTTTATCAACCATCTTCCTCGAAAAGAAGAATCGATCATCGCCGTTATGGGAGACCATGGGGAAGAATTTTTCGAACAAGGGCATTTATTCCACGGCTCCCAATTGTCCCACCAGCAAATGAATGTTCCTCTACTCTTCAAATTCGGCAGCGGGGAAAAAGAAATCCCAAACACCCATTTAGTCTCGCAAATCGATGTATTCCCAAGCATTTTGCATTACTTGAGCGGAAAAACAGTCTCCTTTTTAGAAGGGGAATCGATTTTCCAAAAAGGAAAATGGCCCTACGTCCTCATTTCTCGTTTTAACGCAGGGTTGGATCCGCGCGAGTTTTGCATCCACAACGGGAAAAATAAGTTGATTGCGAGGTTTACCAACCGGCACAACACTTTAGGCAGCCATAGCCTGCAGATTATGTCTTTGAGAAATTGCAAGGATCAAAGTTTGCACGAATGCAAAGCTGACTATGAAGAATGGGTGGGAAGCGAATTCGGTCCCGCCTTCGACCGCCTATTCCCCTCCCCTCAATGAAAATTCTAGTTCTAAGGAGCGAAGGCCTGTTTTTCAAGCTGTTTGAGAAGCTCAGTTATTTCTTGGGAACCGACTTTTCGATCGGAAATTTCTCCGGACGGATCCAACACTAGAACAGTCGGCATAGCCTGGATATTGTAAATACTGCTCAAATCGAATAGTTCATCCACGTTGACTTTCAGGAATTTGACCTTTCCGCTGAGTTGGTTGGCAGAAGATTCAATCAAAGGAGAAACTTGTTTGCATGGACCGCACCAAGTAGCGTAAAAATCGACAACGACTGGAACCGGGCTATTTCTCAATTCTTGTTCGAACTGTTCTTGAGAGGAAATTTCGATCACATCATGAGACTCAGTTAAAAGAGATTCCTTAGGAGCGGTCTGTTCCGCTGCTACTACAACCGTTTCGGCCTGTTTCGCCCGTTCTTTGATTTGAGCGACTAAATGGGGGGCGCGATCTGCTAAGTATTGCTGCGCTTGGAGAGCTGCTTTCGCCCCGTCTCCCGCTGCAGAAATTGCCTGTTTGTAAATAGGATCTACAATATCTCCAATCGCATAGACTCCATCGGCAGAAGTCTGCTGATCTTTTTTGAGTTGGATATAACCTTTCTTATCCAGATCAAGAGATGTTCCAAATAACTGGCTATTCGGCGTCGAGCCGATCGCTAAAAAGAGCCCATCGAGCGGGATTTCAGAAGTCTTCTCTTTTCCTTTTTGGACAACTACATGGGTTACTTTTTCGCCATCCCCTTTAATTTCTGAAACGGCAGTCTCGTAGAAAATTTTAACGTTCGGTTTGGCCAGAAGCGTTTCCATCCTTTTTTCTTCGACTGCCTTGAAAGCAGATTTTCGAACAAAGACATCCACTTCTTTTGCTATGTTGGAAAGATAAAGGGCTTCAAGCACGGCGGCATCGCCTCCGCCAACAACTCCTACCACTCGGTTCTTATAAAGGGATCCATCGCAAATGGCGCAATTGGTCACCCCTTTGCCCCAATATTGTTTTTCTCCTTCCACGCCCAGGAAATTCGGCACAGTGCCCATAGCGACAATCACCGTTTCCGCCTGTAATTCTTTTTCTTTTTGATCTGGAAGCGAACGGATTTTGATTTTGTAGGGGCGCTTGGAAAAATCGACGCTCGTCACTTCCCCTTCAAGGAGATGGGCTCCGTTGGCTTTGGCCTGCGTTCTAATCTTATCGGTCAGCGAATGGCCATCGATTTCCATTTCTCCGGGCCAATTCTGGACGCTATGCGATTGAGTTAGAAGTCCGCCCGGGGTAGGTCCCTGCACGACAACGGGCTCAAGCCCTGCCCTTCCTAAATAAATAGCTGAAGTAAGAGCTCCTACTCCGCCGCCTAAAATGACTGCTGCTTCCACATCTTCCTGCGTTTGTATCGATTTATTTTTATTTTCTGCCACCTTCATGCTCGGATTGGCAGGAGGAGCTGATGCGTTCCCTCCGGCTGCAAGAAAAGAAAGGGGCACAACAAAAGAAAAAAATTTATTTCTAAAAAACTTCTTCATAGCAAACAACGTATAATCCATAATAATTAGTATTAAAACTAATTCTTAGTATATTGTCAAGAATAGCAACAGAATCACTATATATTGTCTAATTATGGACCGAAAATGAAAAAATACTTTAAAACATTTTTTAATTGGCTCCAAAAAGAAAGACCAAGAAAAAATGAAATTAATTATTTGTATTTTATCTCCCTTCTAGCCTTTCTCATTTTGTTGAGTTTATTCCATTTTCTCTCCTATGAAACTCCGTTAGTCGGCATCCCGCTTTTTTTCTTGCTTCAAGCGTTCGGCCAAGCGTTTCTAGAAGTGGGGTTGTTTCTTCTCGTCGCCTATCTGCTGAAACGCTGGGCTCCTCGGTGGACCCATTTGCTGTTCATCTCTTTGTGCTTCTTCTTTCTCCTCATCCATTTTACCGATTTTACATTGGCCCGTCTGATGGATACCTCCATCGCCTATCCGATTAAATTCTTTTTAGGCGGCGGCGCTGGAAATATTTTGACCGCCTTCCAGGCGCTCAATATGAATTCCAACATGCTCTTGATCATTGCAGGCACTTTAGTGGCCCTCCCGCTTATGGGCCTTTTTTTTTACTGGCTGACCTATCGTCTGGCCCATATAAAACCGCTCTCCATTTCGCTCAATCAGATCGCAATCGGCCTTTGCTCGGTATTCGTTTCCCTATTTCTCCTCGATGTCCTCGTCCACCCGTTCCTCAACCGTCACGTGTATGCGAAATATAAAAAGGCCCTCCCTTTCAAAACGACTTTTATATCCCCCGCCCCCCGATGCATCCAGCTCCCCGCTCCATTCGCCTCCTTTCGAAACGAGGAAGAAACCATAGCCCATATTCCTTCATTGTCCATTTCCCAAAAGCCGAATATCTACCTGTTCGTTATAGAGACGCTCCGGAAAGATTTCGTTACGGAAGAAATTGCTCCAAAACTCGTTTCGTTTGCCCAGGAAAATATCCAATTCCCCTCTTCCTTTTCGAACGCCAATTCAACCCATCTTTCTTGGTTTGCCATTTTCCATTCCGATATCCCCTATCATTGGACTGCCATGCGGGATCATTGGGAAACAGGCAGCATCCCGCTGCAAATCCTGAAAAAAATCGGCTATAAGATCCGGATTTATTCTTCCTCGGACCTTCGTTATTTCAACATGGACAAAGTGATTTTTGGACAAAATAGAGATTTGGCAGACCAGATCGAAGAATATACTTGTTATCGGGAATTGGAGCCTTGCGATAGAGATATTCTGGCTTTCGAATCTTTTAGCCGCGATTTGCAAAACGAAGAGGCAAAAGAAGGCAATCTCTTCATCTTCTTTTTAGACTCCACCCATTCCGAATATAGCTTCCCTGCAAACCATCCCCCCAAATTCGAACCCATTTCGAAAGAGATCGATTACCTGACGATAGGCCCGAAAAGCCGAGAGCTTGAATTCATTAAAAACCGTTATCGGAATGCGATCCATCATGTGGACCGCTTGATCGGAGATTTTTTTCAACAGCTCAAAAATAAAAATCTATACGACGATGCCATCATTGCCATTACCGGCGACCATGGGGAGGAATTTTTCGAAGAAGGGGCTCTCTTCCACGGCACGCATCTAAACCATTACCAAACCAGCGTCCCGTTGTTTTTCAAATTTCCTGCCAAAAAACAAAAAAAAATCCAAACTCAGGAAGCCACCCACTTAAATCTGTTTCCCTCCATCCTTGATTATCTAACCAACTTAAGCGACTTTTCTTCTCTTTTCGACGGGCAGTCGATTTTTTCTTCCGTTAGATGGCCTTACCGGATTACCGTGACCCACAATGGTCCGGACACGCCCTGCGAGTTTGCAATCGAAGGGAAAGGGACGAAATTGCAGCTTCGTTTCCCGCCGAATAGCAATATCTACAACCAATCGAGCCTGGAAATCATCGATATCAAAACTTCTCCCGAAAATGAAACGCTCGATGCCTACATCGAAGCCCATTTCCCTAACGCTATTCCCTCTCTTTTGGAAAAGAAAGAGAAAACCCCTAGCTAAGATTCGAGGTTATCCTATCTAACGCTTCAAAATTATTCGAATATACGAAGTTTCCAGTTTTTTGATCGGTTTTTCCTTTCGGCCCGCTGTTCACCCCAACGATAGAATATCCAAATGGTGTTCGAATAATTCCCTTTCGTTTGCTTTCCCAAAATATGAGCTGGCTAGCCTCTAGCCATGAGAAGGCTTGGTAACAAATGTCTTCTCTGCTTTAATTTTCTCTCCGGGTTTGCCGTTCATGCCGTAAATCTGCTCCTACTCTCCAATAAGAATTTTCAGTCGTCCATTCAAATTCGGATAAATCTCTTTCTGGAATAATCTGAGTTCCATTCGCCTTCGCAGCTCGAATCCTATCATCGAAACTTGCAGGTCCATTTAAATCGGAAACAGGAAATGCTTGATTTTGACTAGATGTGATTTTATTAAAACAAGTCATTTTTCCGGGTTTATTTTTTTACTGATCGCCAGAGCAAATCTCTACAGAAAAGACAGTTGAGCCGATTCGGCAATAAGGGAGAAATAGGAAGGAATGGGAGAATTTTTCCTTGAAGGGGGATGATTTCCATCTCAGAGACAAAAGGATTGAGTACCTTCTGGATTTTCTCATACGAAAAAAGCCGCACATGAGTGGGATCGTTTTCAAACTCATTCCCAAATAGGAATTTCATCCGGTTCCGCATTCGGAAAGCATTTGGCACCGAACCGATGAATATTCCTCCTGGCTTCAAAGTTTGAAAAACGTTTTTCAAAAAGCCATCGAGAAAATAAAGGTGCTCCATGATTTCGCAGGCGACAATCGCATCATAACTTTCTGGGTCGAAAGGCCATTCTGCATTCAGATCCAGCCATCTCGTCTCGATGCTCAGCCTTTGCCGAGCCAAATCTAGGGCCTTTTGATCGATATCTACGCCCAATACTTCGTTGCCTTCGGCATAGTTTTGAGTCAGCATCCCATCACGGCAGCCTAAATCCAAGACCTTTTTGCCCCTTCCGATCCAATTTTTCAAATAAGGGGATCTGGCTCCGTGGCAATAGAGATAACCATAACGGCTGCCCCTCTCATGGTGTTTTCGATACACTTCTTCAAGCGCTGTCTTTTGCATGGCAAAAAAATATATCATAACAGCGCAGTTGCCATCAAAAGATACTTATAAAAAAAGGCGCAGACCTTGAGGTGCTGCGCCTTCGTAGGAAGAAAATGGATTAGCAGTGGTGAGGAGGGAGGGCGATCGAAGCCAATTTGCGGAAATCGGTTACGACTGATTGAGCCACTCTTGGGTTGGACTTGATGAAGTCATTCAAGAAGGATTCAGCCCAATCTCTCATCATGCCGTAGTTGGCGTTGGCGTCTTGCTCGAGAGATTTGAGTTTTACGACGAATTCTTTTAAGAGAAGAATGCCGTCTTGGATCGGCTCGATTTCGTTTGCGTAGGTGGCCGCGATGTAGCCTTGGAGCAATTCGTTGGTTCTCAGGTGGCTTGAGTTTTCACGAATCATCCGGTTGTTTTCTGTTTCGCGGTCTTTTCTTTGGGTTTCGTATTTGTTGCCTGCTCCTCGGAATTCGCCGGAGAGGTTAGCTGCCTCGCCGTTGACTAATTCTTCTACACAGGGGTTTTTAGAATCGAGTTCGCTTCCGTCTGGATTTTTCAAGCAGTATTTTTTGATGATCCAAGCCCAGTCTGACTGGCGGTTTGCAGAGAGAGCGTTTTGGAGGTCTAAATCGACTTGCTCAGAACGTCCCCACCAATAGTCTCTGTTTTTTTTGTCGTAGATAATATCGGTGTTGTTTTGCTTGATGGCGTTTAGGTTTTTCTGGATCAAGGCTTTGTTTTTTTCGATCCGGTCTTCCCAAACGTTAATTTTTCTTTGAAGTTTTTGGATTTCATTCACTTCCTCTTGGATCAGCAAACCGCTTTCAGAGAGCAGTTTTTCGATCATATTGGCAGAACCGATCAGCCGATCTGAATTCAAGGGCAAAAAGGCTTGAGGATCAAATTGATGGTTTTGCGGCACTTCTCCAAGGAAGTAGCTCTGGCCATCTAAAGAATCTTCGATTTCTTTGAGGTTTTGAGTCTTCACTTCTGTTTTTGCTTCAGGAGCAGCAGGAAGAACCGCCATGGGTTCAAATCCGCTTTCCTTGTTTGTGTTTTCACCTGCGGGATTCCCCGAAAATTCTGGCATCTCAGACATTGGAATTCCTCCTTAAATCGCCTCGCGAGCGTTTGTTCATATTGCGAGCACCCAAAATGGACGCCCCCTAGGCTTAGTATAAAAACAAAACATTTTTAATTACAATTTTATTATAAAAAACGTAATTAAATATCTAATTACTAATTAAATAGTAAAAAAATAATTATAAATCAGATTTTTTTTGGATCAGATTAACAATAAGCTCTTTAAAGAAAGAATAGAGAAAGTAGAGGAATAGGATGGGAAAAAAGACTAGCGCTGCTCCTAAAACAAAATGGAGGACTGTAAGGATTTTCCTTCCGATCCGGCCATTTTCATAGGAAGCGTCGCTTTTTAATAGGGTCGTTTCATCAAACCCTGTATACGCCTGGATATGAGCTTTGAAAAAATTTTGGCTTTCGTTCACAAATGCCCTCAACACCCGCACTTGGTCCCCTTCTGGGAAATTTCCTAAAGTAGCTACTAAATCGTTTTCATTATAGACGATATGGATCGGAAGCGAATGGTATTTTTCTTTCCAAAGCCAAGGGTATAAACCGGGGGGGTTATAGGCATCCACCTGAGCGATCTTCTCTTTATGATTCCGCAGCACATGGAAAGTGAACGCCCCTCCTAAACTGATTCCATAAAGGTGGACTCCTTCTTTGTTGGCCAACCACTTTTGAATTTCTTGCTCCCCGTAATGATAGGGAGCTTGGCCGACGGATAGGAAAGGGGTAAAATCGGAAAGAACGGTTGCAATAAACCCTTCTCCTGCGGGATAGGTAGTCCCTAAAAAAGCAAGGATCGGCGGCCCGTCCTGGGATGTCAGTCCATAAGCTGCGATCGGGCTGGAAAACCACTTGGGCGAAAGTTCTATTTTTTCATCGACCGTATAAGAAATGTTTTGCCATTTCCCTTCAATTTTTAGAGGGATGGCAAACGCCTCCCCCTTTTCAGGATAGCCGAAAGGAAGCAAAGAAATCAGATTGCCAATGAAAGTCTCATAGAGAACTTCTTCTTTAGATCCTGGAAGAGGCAACCGCTCTCCGCAAGCTTCCAGAATCGCGTGAAACTCCTCGCGGACCGCCCGTAGCATTTCCGGATCTTTTTGCAAAAGAACGGCTTTCAAATTCCGTTCGTTGATCCATTCGGCAATAGGTTTGCTTTGTCCGAAAAGATATTGAATGATTTGGTGGATTTGAGGGTCGGGACCTGAGCGATCCACATGGATTCCTTTTCCGTGATAAAGAATCGTTTCTGACAGGGCGCTTTCGATCTTACCGATATCTATTGGGGATTGGGAAAAAACATTTTTTTGAATCGCTGCCGCCTGCTCGAACACTTTTTCTCTCATGCGGCAATCCTGTAAATGAAGATTTTTTTTTAAAAAAGTTTGGATTTTTGGGCTGGACGCGTCTTCGAATCTAAAATCATTTCTCACAAAGTGTTTAAACAAAGAATGCTGAACAAACAAAAGGGATCCTTTTTTACCTATTCTAAATAACAGACAATGAATCTATTTAATTTATATTAAGAAATCTCAGTCCCACCCTTCGGCAGGAGTTGAAGGAAGCTGATGCTTCGATTTGCGGCGATACAAGAGAAAAACAAGAACAAAAGCCACGGTCAAAGCAAGGCCTAGCACAAGATGGGTATAAAAAAAGGCGTCGTATTGGGATTGGGCCAAAGCCGCTGCCGTTTCTTGGACTACTTCTGTGGGCAAGCTTTTGATAGCCGCTTCTCCCTGCGTTCCACCCAAAACGATGCTTCTTAAAATTTCAGGATCCAGATTTTCTTGCCGGGTTCCATTTTTTAGGGAGAAAAATTGGATGTTATTGATCAAAGAGCCAATCATCGCCACCCCGATGCAGGACCCGAGGCTGCGGATCGTGGCGATGGTTCCGAACGCAGTGCCCGCTTTTTGCGGCGGCACGGCTCCCATAGCTGAAGAATAAGATGGGGTCATGACAAAAGGGATCCCGAATCCCATCGCAAAAAAGCCTAAAAGGACCAGCCACAAGGCGCTTTTGATAAAAAACGCAACCCAGACAAAGGAGAAAATCAAGCAGGAAAAACCGATGGAAAGAGTGTATTTCGGCCCCGCACGGTCTGATAAAATTCCGCCGATCGGCGCAGCAAACAAGACAGGAATGCAGGAAAGGAACGTCACGAAACCCGTTTTCAAAGGGGTCCAACCTAACGTATCTTGTAAAAATACGGACCGGAAAACGGTGATCATTAAAATGAATTGGGTTGAAAAAATGCTGATGTTGACCGCTTTATAAATGGGATGTTTAAAAAGAGAGACATCTAGGAAAGGGTCTTTTGCTTTTTTTTCTCTTAAGAATAAAGCAGTTCCGCTGGCTGCGCAAACTAGGGCCAAGAAACCGATTGGGGCGGAATCCCAACCCCACTCTCTCCCCTCTGTAAAAGCAACGACCAAGGATGTTGAGAAGATAACAAAAAAAAGAAATCCCCACGGATCGATTTTTCCCTTCCCAGGCGCCGAGGGAGGAATGAACCGATAAACTAAAAAGACTCCTAAAACGGCAAGCGGCAAATTCACCCAAAAAATCCATTTCCATGAATAATTTTGAGTCAAATAGCCTCCGATCAAGGGCCCGAGAATCAAAAACAAAGAACTAATGCTTACGTTAATACCCGTGGCTTTTCCCCGCTGCTGAGGAGGGAAAAGGGACATGAGCAAAGCGGTCGATGCAGGAATCATCAAAGCCGCTCCGATTCCTTGCAAAGCACGGGCTATGATTAGCCAATAAATCGTTTGGCTGAAGCCGCAGAGAAAAGAAGATGCGGCAAAAATGATCATGCCGGCTGTAAAAATTTTCCGATAACCCAAACGATCGCCAATTTTTCCACCTGCCAGCACGAGTACTGCAATGACTAAAAGATAGGAATTAACGGTCCACTCCAAAGCGACGTCAGTCGCTCCGAAGAATTTTTTAATAGTGGGAAGAGCGACAGGTAGAATAGTTTGATCGGTGAAAATCATCGCAAGGGCTGGGACAAGGGCAAATAGCCCCCACCATTTCCGATGTTTTTCTATATGAGCTGACATATTTATTTCGACGTTGAATGCTCTTTTCGGATTTTGCTGTGGCGGATCCCGTAAGTAAAATAAATGATCAGACCAATAGCGAACCAAACGGCGAGCTGCATCCAGGTAACGAGCGGCAAAAATCCCATTTGAGCCAGACAAGCGATAATGCCAACTAGCGGAACGTAAGGAACCAAAGGCACTTTGAAAGGACGTTTAAATTCTGGATGGGTATAGCGCAGGATCAAAACTCCCAGGCAAACAATTGCAAAAAGAAATAACGTCGTCATTGAAACAAGCTGCCCCAAAATATCTACTGGAAAAAATCCGCTGATCGTCATGGAGATCAAAGCAGTGATCACCGATGCGAGGATGGGCGTTCTGGTTTTTCTGTTAATATGGGAAAAGCGTTGGGTCAGCAATCCATCTTTGCTCATTGCTAAGAAAATCCGTGTTTGACCTAGCAATTGCACAAGCGTGACTGAAATTAGTCCGGCTAAAATAGCGATTTTAACGACAAACCCAATCCAAAATAATTTAGGGCCAAGCGCATTCAAAGCCACTGACATAGGATCTGGCACATTGAGCAATAGATAACTCACAAGCCCCGTAAGAACTAATGCGGTAAGGATATAACCAATCGTACAAATCGCTAAAGATCCAAGAATACCGCGAGGCAAATCACGTTGCGGATTTTTTGAATCTTGGGCCAAAGTGGCCACCGTATCAAACCCAATGTAGGCAAAAAAGACCAAGCCAGATGCGCGCAAGATTCCGCTCCAGCCGAATTCCCCAAAAACTCCCGTATTTTCCGGAATAAACGGAACCCAGTTTTCAGGATGGATGTTCGGGATGCCCACTAAAATAAAAAGAACGATGGTGATTAATTTAATCACTACCATGACATTGTTGAAATGAGCGGCAGCCTTGATTCCTGCGATGATCAATACGCCTATTAAAGCGACCAGGACGACGGCCGGGACATTCAGATAAGCCCCGCTGAATTGCCAACCAGTTTCCACATCATATAAAAAGGGAGCTTTGGTAAACGTTTCTGATAAAACGATGCCCCAATCCTTTAAAAAACTGACAAAGTATCCTGACCAGCCGACAGCGACCGTGGAACCGGAAAACAAATATTGCGCTGTGACCGCCCAGCCTACGAGCCAAGCCGGAAACTCCCCCATCGATACATAGGAATAAGAATAAGAGCCGCCTGAAACAGGGATCAGGGAAGAAAGTTCTGCGTAGCATAGCCCAGCGAAAATGCAAATGATTGAAGCAATAATGAACGAAAGGACGATAGAAGGGCCGGCGTATTGGGCTGATGCTTGTCCGGTAATGACGAAAATCCCTGCCCCGATGATGGCCCCAATCCCGATTGAGGTCAGTTGAACCGATCCCAAATGCCGCTTCAATCCATGATGTTCTTCCTCGGCATCATTAAATTCGGCGCGCATGGGTTTTCTTAAAAAGAGCCCTTTTTTCATACTTCCCTGTCTTCTATAAACGACCCATCATACTCCACAGCCAGCTTGGATTCAAGACGAAAACCTTTGAATTGAAGGCCGAGATTGCACTGAGCTGCCAGTTCGTTTAAACTGTTTCCATGAGCCTTTTTTTTAATTGCCAATCTATTTCGAAATCATTCGGTCCTAGAACTTTATTTCGAGACCTCTCGATCAGCATCTTTCAGGGCGATCAGATCGGACTGATCGGACCTAACGGATCAGGCAAATCGACTTTTTTAAAAATTATTGCCGGAATCGAAACAGCCGATTCGGGCATCCTCTCTCCTCGAAAGCATTTAAAAATAGGATATGTTCCCCAATCTTGCGAGTTTTCTGACAAGCGCCCGGAGCAAATCTTGGTCGAAGCGATAAAAGAGCTCCTTCCCGACTATGAAAAGGAAAGACTGGCCCAAACTTGGCTTAGTAAATTAGGTTTTACTGGACAAGAGGCATCGGCTCATCTTCTTTCGGGCGGCTGGAAAAAAAGATTAGCCTTAGCTGTACAGTTAATCTCTTCCCCTGACCTCATTTTGTTGGATGAACCGACCAACCATCTTGATTTGGAGGGAATCCTCTGGCTTGAAAAATTCCTTTCTAGGGAATCCCCTACTTACCTTTTGGTCAGCCACGACCGTTTTTTCCTCCAAAATACCACAAACCGTGTCATTGAAATCGATGCTGTTTACCCTAAAGGACTGTTTGCTATCGATGGCCCTTACAACGAATTTCTTGAGAAGAAAGAACAATTTTTAGAAGGGCAAATCCAACAAGAAAAATCGCTAGCCACCAAGGCCCGCAGAGAAACCGAGTGGCTTCGCCAAGGGGTCAAAGCGCGCACGACCAAATCGCAATCCAGAATTGATGAAGCGCATGAAATCCTCTCCGAACATTCAGAAATTCAATCGCGGAATAAAGCAAGGAAAGCAAATATTGATTTTGCCGCCACGGAAAGAGAAACGAGAAAGCTGCTTGTCGTAAAAAATATTGCAAAAGAAATCAACGGAAAACCTCTTTTCCGTAATTTAGATTTTACCCTTTCCCCCGGCACCCGGGTGGGCTTGATGGGACCGAACGGTTCAGGAAAAACGACTCTCCTCCGTCTGCTTGCGGGGGAAATCGAACCAGACCAAGGGACTATAAAAAAAGCGGACGGTTTGCAAATTGTCTACTTCGATCAGCATCGGGCGCAGCTTCCGTCCGACATGACTCTAAAAGAGGCTCTTTCGCCAAACGGGGATTATGTTTTATTTCGTGGCAAACCGATCCATGTCAATGGATGGTGCAAACGGTTCCTTTTTTCACCAGACATCCTTGAAATGCAGATTGGAAGGCTATCAGGCGGAGAAAGAGCCCGCATATCGATCGCCCATTTGATGCTGATGCCCGCGGATCTCCTTTTACTCGATGAGCCGACCAATGACCTAGATATACCTACTCTGGAAACGTTGGAGGAAAACCTTCTCGACTTTCCTGGAGCGGTTGTACTGATTACGCACGACCGCTGCATGCTGGACCGTATTTGCAACAGCTTGATTGCCTTTGGAAATCCTTCCCAAACAGAGCTATATCCCGATTATAACCAATGGGAAGCGGCCCAACAAACATCCCCCATTCAAAAAACAAAAGAAAAGAAAGCGGAGCCGCCTAAAAATAAAGGAACGCTTTCTTATTTAGAGAAAAAAGAGTTTGAAGAAATCGAAGGGAAAATCGCGAAATTGGAAGCGCAGGTCCAGGAATTGAATCGCCAGCTAGAAAAACCTGAAATCGCGGAAAACCCTCAAAAGTTGTCCCTTCTTTGTACTGAAATCGGGCTCGCTGAGACGCAAATCGAGCAGCTTTTTATTCGATGGGATGAATTAGACAAAAAGAAGAATGGGATCATTAAATGAAGCCAAATATTGGAAATAAAGACCGCCTGATCCGGTTAGGGATTGCAGCAGCCTTATTCATCCTTGCCTATTTTGAAAGAAGCTGGCTGCTGCTGGCTGCATCCATCTTCGTATTTTACGAAGCATTTGCTAGCTGGTGCATTCTTTATAGTTTTTTGGGCAAAAATTCGTGTCCTATAAAAAAAGACTAAGACTTTTACCAAACAAAATCCGTTTCATACCCCAAATCGATCAAAGCTTGCCCCAATTTCTCTTTAAAAGCAGATTTATGGATCTCTTTGAAATTTTTTTTCCAAGATCCTATTTGGCCTTGATGAAAAGTGCTTTGAAAGTTGTTGAAGCCTTCTTTGCCGAAAGGATTGACCGCATCGCCATACAATTGCGAAGCAATCTCATAAACTTTTGCATCTGAAAGAGGAATTTCCAAATAGGAAGCGATTTTTCTTACTTCTTCGACTTGAGCCTCCTCGGTGCCTCCTCCCATCGTTCCCACTAAATTTTCGTAGCGGCAGACTAGATGGTCCGGATTTTTTGCATAACGGCAAGCCTGTTCTGCGATTTTGGAAAGGGAGACTTGCAGAGAATTCGGAGCGATAGACGCCACTTCCTGCACGTCGTAATCGAAGCGAATGGCAAAGAGGAGCTGTTCGTCATAAGACATAGCGAGAAACTCTTCTCTTTGTTCTTTGCTCATTCCGGGCCAAGGCGTTTTTTTGATTTGGTTGACGATCGAAACGGCCACGTCGCGAAGATCTCTGATATTGATGATTTTCTTCAGTTTAGGAAGTTCTGCATAATCCCGTTCCAGTTGGGGGGAGAGGCAAAAATGGGTATAGAGGAACCCTTCTTCGCTAGGAATGTAATAGAAAGAAGGAAAACGGGTATGCCAAATGGAAATAGCTCCTGTCATCAAATGGAGCGCTTTGATGACCATGTGGGATCCCGATTTGGGAACTGTGATCAATGCGTAGCAAGGAAGCGAACACCTTGTTTCTGCTGCTCGTAAACCGAAAGGGATCAAAATGGCTAGCGCAGCAAAAAAGCCAGCAACGGTCATTTTTAGTTTGTTAGAAAATAGCATGTTTTAACTCCAACTTTGGGCAAAGGAATTTCTTTTCTGTGTATTGCTCTTTTTGGGAGCCAGAGCCAGGCACAACCCAACTCATGTTCCAATAGTGGATTCCCAAAGTTTCCGGGAAAAAGGGCAAACAATCTTCCGAATTTAATTGGTAATGTTCCACATCAATGGCTGAGAATGGATAGAAAAATGTGGTAGGAAGATAGATATTGCGGCAGTTGTCTAGATTGCATTCTACATATTCGCAAATGATCCGAGACAAATAGCTTGGCCCCGTAGTCCCGATAGGACCGGTATGATTCCGATAGGCGTAATAATTTGCCCTCATGTTGTCAATCAAGTCGTTCATCAAGGGATGCTCCGGGATCGCTGCAATCAAGGCATTGCACATTTTGAACATATTGAATTTGCCGATGAAACCATGTTCGAGAGCTTCAAATCCGATATAGAAATCAAAAGATTTATGGAAGCGATCGAATAATTCAGGATTGATGCATTCAAAATCGGTATCCACATACAATCCGCCGTATTTATACAAAATTTCTAGGCGGAGAATATCGGCCTTTTCTCCCCAATTGGCCGACATTTCATATAAATCTCTGTTCCTCATCCGGAAACGGGCCACTTCCTTGTCTGTCCATAGCATGTATTTCCAACCCTTGATTCTGGCCCAAGATTCCATCCAATTCCGATATTTTTCCGGAACGGGGCTGCCTAGCCAAATTTGATGGACGATTGGTGGAATGCGGTAAGAGTGATTTTCTTCATTTTCAATCTCTCGGATTTGTTTTTCGTAGATATCTTCGAAAATCTGCACAAATTTTTGATTGGCCGATTCATAAAGCTCTTTTCGTTTCAAACATTGCTCTTCAGAGCAAGGTTGGCGAAGCATGGAAGTTTTGAAATCTGGAAACGTCAGATTTCCTGCCCATCCATTTGCAAATGAACAGAGAAACAAGATGAAAAGAAATGAAGCTACCTTCCCGGATGTTTTCATTAAAAATCCTTTTTTTAGGGGAGAAAGTATAGAGGTAAAATTTTAACTGTCAATTAAGAATGGGGTCGTTTTAGAAAATTAGAGAGAAATCCTAGACGGAAAAGACCGGGAAAAATTGAAAAGAAGATGCTGAACTAATGAAGAAACAAATCCCATTCTGATCGCCAAAAGATTGGCAATGCCCTGAAAAACAGTCCGGGAAAAAACCTTATAAATCCATTCGGTTTCGTATTGGATCAAAGAAAGCTTCCCCTTCAAGGGGCATACTTCGCAAAATCCTGAAATCAAACTGTCCGCAGCAAGCAATAAAGGCACCGAATATTTTACAGGAGCAAAAAAAGAAGCGATCTCTCGAAAAATAGCCCAAACAAATCCCCATCGATTGTCCCGCGAAATTCCAAACGCCAAAGCAATAGAGCTGGGATCTAGCGATCGCACGGCTGTTGCGCCAAGAATCAATGAAACTGCGAATCGAGGAAGGGCCCAAATCGGCGATGTGGTCTGTAAAATCCCTGCATAGATCCCCTGTTCGATCAGCGCATGGATTGATCCCTGCAAAAGAGGCCCCCCTTTTTTTTCTCTAACCTCTAAAAAAATGCGCTGAAAAACGCGGTCTGCCAAATTGACACAGGCAAAGCTTCTGAGGCCTTGTACCAGCAAAGTTCCAGCTCCTGCGTGGGGCAGCCAAAAAGAGGCTGCTGCCAAGGCTGTAATCGCTAAGTCAAAACGCTCCGAAGTCCAAAAAGACTTCGAAAAGTCTAGCTGTAAAGGAAGGTTTGGAATAGCAGCCATTAGAAAGTCTCAATTTATACGCATTTTTTGATGGAGAGAACGTTTTTCCGGGTGTGTCAAAAGAGGGCGAACCCAATATTTCTTTCATAATAAGATACTTGCAAAACAGAAGAACCAAGAAAACATTGATTTTTTTAAAAATCATATATAACATCCGCTCATTTTTTTCTAGATATCAGCGATCGTTCGAATTGAAGGATTTCTCTGCATTGGAAGTACCGTTAGTCTTTTCGGAAGCGTAAATCATCACTAGCGGGATAGAAAATGAGCCTTTTTTTGATCTTTGCAAAAGAGGTGCGTTTATGTCTTTTGGCGGTATTGCTGTTTTGAATGTGATAAACTTTCCATTTTCTTGCGCTTAGAGCGTCGCTAATTAGGTTGCGATGGCAACGCCAGGGAAGAGCCTCCGCGCACATCAGGGCGCACCGTTTTGTTTCTGCAATTTTTTCCAATTTTTCTAGTCCTTTTTGGAAAGCGGGAGTAAGCATATAATCAGCAAAACCTCGGAACGACTTATTTTTCCATCCCCTATTGATCGAATCTTTTTTCGCATGACGGAATCCGCCCAGCTCTTTCCTATGCCGATACCCGATTTTCTCTGACTTTAATAGCCTCTTTAGCGCCTCTTGGTCAAATTGAGGACAATAGAGCGATCTCGGGATGGTTCTTACATCGATTAGACATTCGATCCGATGAGCTTTTAAAAAAGCGATAAACTCTTCGGCCGAATGGGTTGAGTGCCCGATGGTATAGATCTCTTTTTCCGGAGTTTTTTTCATCCTTTCAATCTTTTTATCGGAATTAGTTTTTCTGTCAATTTCTCAGTTTTTTTAAACAACTGAAATTTCCACTATTGCAATCTTTCTATTACAGTGTTATCAAAAAACATTCAAAAAAAGTGTTTTTTCTATGCTAGATTGGATAGTAATCGGAGCTGGGCCTGCAGGAATAGCCGCCTTAGGGAAACTATTAGATAGCGGCATCCCATCTGCAAAAATTGGTTGGATGGATCCTCATTTTACAGTGGGAGATTTGGGACGCAAATGGGGGCAAGTTCCAAGTAACACCCAAGTAGCGCTTTTCCATTCATTTCTCAAAGAATGCAAAGCTTTCAAGCTCGAAGAGCGGCCTGAAAAATTTCACTTGGAAACCTTTAATCCAGAAGAAAATTGCCTCTTGCAGCACATTGCAGAACCTCTTCAATGGATTACCGACCATCTAAAAAAAAGGGTGCAGATATTCCAAGATACAGCCATGGCGCTACGGCTTTCTAAAAATTGCTGGGAAATCAAAACAAAACAGAAATCGATCTATGCAAGAAATGCCGTTCTAGCGATTGGATCAGATCCCAAGAGCCTTTCCTATCCTGGGCTGGAAATCATTCCGCTCGAAACAGCCCTCGACCCCGAGAAACTTTCGCAAACCATCACAGCTCAAGACACCATAGGAGTTTTTGGATCTTCCCATTCGGCTATCCTAGTTTTAGCAAATGCCCTTCGCCTCAAGCCAAAAAAAGTCATTAATTTCTACCGCACGCCGCATCGATATGCTGTTTTTCTAGATGATTGGATTCTTTATGATGACACGGGCTTGAAAGGATTTGCGGCTGATTGGGCCAAGGAAAATCTCGATGGAACCATGCCCAGCCAACTTCATCGGGTTTTAGTTTCCGACCATACCTTTAATGAATCATTGGCCATCTGCAATAAAGCTATTTATTCAGTTGGATTCCAGAAACGCAAACTTCCCATTCTCGAGCAGTATGAAAAACTCGACTACGACGACAAAACGGGAATTATCGCTCCAGGCCTTTTCGGAATAGGCATCGCTTTCCCGCAAGCAAAACTCGGGCCGCTTGGCCATTTGGATTACCGGGTGGGACTTTGGAAATTTATGGAGTATCTAAATACGATCCTTCCTATTTGGCTCAAATATTCAAATAAGGATCTGTCCAAACAAGTTTTCCGCGTTTCTTATGCGCCTTCAAATGGCTTTAAGCCTCGCTTTCTTCATCAGAAAGAAGATCCTCAGCAATTTAGCTAATTTTTATGTCTTCTCTGTCAATAGTTCTTCATGTGAAAATTTCGTAATACCTTCACTTTTTGCAAGAATCAACAGAGATTGAACTCTCTCGGCTATATTTTCAATAGGACCTAACAAACGGGTCATTTCCTTATGATAATAAAAAGCGCAGACTTGCTGGCCTATTTCAAAGACCGAAGGGTCTTCGCTATGAATGAATATATGTTTTTTCTGGGCAATGGAAAAACCAAACTCCGTGTGCGTTCCCTTTCCTCCAGGCAAAAGCACAATCACAAAATCAGCCTCGGAAATCCCTTGCAGTTCCGCAAGGGCTACTTCTCGAAGCCTCTCGAGGCTCGTCTCTCTGACGCTTCCATGATTTGTCCAATCATAAGTAATCTCATGTCCCAATTGTTTAAGACCATCTCTCACCAAGTTATGCTGCGCCATTCTTGAAGTAGAAGTCGCTATATAATATCTCATAGAAAACTCTCAAATCAGCCGAAGTTTCTATTCAGCTCCAAATAATTGAAATTGCTATCCCTATTAGGACGATATCGATGATGATAAAAATCGCCCATTTCAATACATCGAATATCATGGATCTAATTAACCTTAAATAAGGATGATTAAAGGTGTACTGAGATCACAGAGTAGCAAACATTCAGGATTCGTAACAGCCAATTCATTCTTGGATACCCTCGCGCAGCTCTTCGCACCGCACTCGTTGCAGCAAAGCACCCTGCTTAAAGACACCTGCAGTTCCGAAAGTTGATTTTGATAAATGGCATAAGTTCTTGGCTGTTCAACAAATTTATTTTTTGATACAAAAAGTCTCCATGAAATGGCTTTTACCGTTTTAATCTTTTGCTCTACTTCCTCTCTATCAGCGGACCAGGTTTACGGTTTTCAGCCCATGCCGTGCCACGCTAAGGCACATCGAGAGCGGGGGCGTCGGCTACAATACGGGCTATACAACGTTAGAGGCATTTGTAAGCGCAGATCCTGATTCTTGGAAAGCCACCCCATTTCTTGACGCGAGAGGCCTTCTTTTCGATAACGGAACTTGGGCTGCCAATGGCGGACCCTGCCTATACGTTTAATAAGGCTGGATCAGGATATTGTTTTATCGTTCCTTGCAACTACGATACAGCAAATACAGGCGGATTTAGCCTTTTCGACGTCACCCCAAGCCAAGATTGCTCAGGAACTTCTTGTCCATAATCCTACCTCTCGGTTTATCCGCAACAGTTTTTGACTGCATTTACATCGTGGGCGAAAGAATTAGGGGAACGACTCCCGGGATAAATCTGTCTGGATGGCAAAGCGTTTCGGGGCGTGGGGACAAAATAACCCCCTCCGAGTTGTGTCAGCCTGGTGCGAGAACAATCAAATGTTGCTGGGTATGAGCAAAGAACTCATGGGATTCTCGATGCGTTACATTTATCAAAATTAACTTTCAGAACTGCAGGGTTATTAGCAGAAAATTTCTGATGCGCTAACCCGCCACTCATGCTTTGGTTGTTTTTAATGTGCTCTTCTGTAATTTGCGGTTCCCCTTGTACCGCTTCTTTTGTGATATCAAAAATGTTTTCAGCATCAAAATCGTTTGTTTTGATTGTACTCGTAGGCAAGAAGTCAGCCAACCACTCGGTCTCAGACACTTCAAGCTTTTCTTTCATTTGTGCTTTGGGCAAAGAATTCTGAAGAGCCTCTAACTCACTCTTGAAGAATTCCAACGCATGGCTGGCGCTAGGCCGTTTCAATGGATCGGGATCTTGCATGCTTTTGATAAAAGGATCCAATTGGACCGCGCTGTTAAAAAAAAGCTCAGAGAGAGTGACTCCTGTCGAATAGACATCCATTGCAAAAGTACAAGGCTGCGATTTATGGCACAATTCAGGGGCCCGATACCCTGATGTTCCCCGCCTTGCTAAAGCCAGATCGCCTAAAGGCATTGCAAGGTCGAAATCGGCCAAAACAGCTTTCCCCTCTTTTTCAAGAATATTCGGAGGCTTCACATCCATATGGCATATCCCTTCATTATGCATCTGCTCCAATCCCGTTAAAATCCCTATTGAATAATAAAACTTTTCTTCCAATGTCTTCTTTGGCCTATTGTTTATTATCCCAATAGCAGCTCGTCCTAGATGGTCGCTATATTCTGGTTGGATATAAGAAACCCTTTCGCTTCCTGTTCCGTTCTTAAAATAAGTAATATAGAAAGTTTCAACCAATCCTGGCTTACCTTGCAATTTCTTGGTGTATTTTATATCAGCTTCTAATGGGTTCCGCTTGTTGCTAGGAGGGAGTCGGAGGACCGGACGGCCATATACCTGCAGGGTGTTCAGGTCTAAAGCCCGGGTTACTTTTTTATTTTTCGTTATTCCGAGAAGTTTATCCCCTCTTGAGGTCCTGTTTAAGAGAATGGCGCACGTTTTATCGCTGTGAAATTCAACAGATCGGGCTAGACCTAGAATTTTCCTTGAAACAACGACGTTTTCATCTTGGAAATAACCTGCGAACTTGGAAGGGAAAAAGAGAATTTCCGAAGCTACTGACACAATCTCCGAGAGATTATCTAAAGCACTTTCTTCAGCCAGATTCAAATCAACCTTCAAACTGACTGCCACTTTTTTTGCAAGGTCGTCCTCAAGCAACTTGCTCCGTTTCATATCTATACTCGCTTCCTTTTTCTGAATTTTCAAGGCAGCTTCCGGGTCCGGCTCAATAGGTTCTTCTCTTTTTCTTTTCCTTTTCATGGGGTTCGTAAAACCCGCGGATCTCACATCGGCATCGGCTGTATGAATAAAGGGAGCTGCTAAAACGCTCACAAACCAAGAAGCCCCGCGCTGCACAGGAGCAGGAACGTTAGATTGTAAAAATTGACGAAATTGATAAAATCCAGTGGAAATAGCTTGTGCCACAAATGCCTTATTTTCAGTTTTTTGATAATTATACATTAAATTATAATAAAAAATAAATAATTAAAATAATATTAACTCAATTTGATCATAAATAATTAATTGAAAATATTAAAGCCCAAGTTGCGGGTAACAAATTAAAAATAAGTCTTAAAAAAGATGACTTCCTTGAACCTATCTGAATAAGAATTTTCGATGGATTTTGGGATGCATTTTCTGCAGATTTTAAAAGTGAAAGAGAGGACATACCTACCAAAGTAGGACTCGACTGAACTAAAAAAATCGGCCAAAATGCGAGCAAAAGGTGCAAAATAGGTTTATTCGGATAGGTTCTTATCCTGTGGCGGCTTTGATGCCCAGAAAAGTACACGCAGTGACGGAAAAAGGATTTAAGATAACCGGCGGTTTTGCAAAGCAAACATCGCAGAGGACTCGAGTCCGGTACGAAAGCCAAATTGTAGGCTTTCTCACCGGCAAAAAAAGAGAAGCTAAATTCCTTCAAACCGGACTCCTTTCGGCCGGGCACGCGAAACGCGTGTCCCGCGCACGAAAGCCGGTTCATCTGGTTTTTGCTTCGCAAAAACATCAGATTTCACTTCGAGTCCGGACGGAAGCCAAATTGTTGGCTTCCTTCACCGGCAAAAAAAAAGCTCCCTTTTTTGGGGAGCTTTTTTATTTTTTTTGCCGGTGACCGGACTCGAACCAGCACCCTATTGCTAGGAGTAGATTTTGAGTCTACCGCGTCTACCAATTTCGCCACACCGGCATAAAAAGACATTCATTATAGGGTGACGTCTCTTTTCCTGAAAGGACTCTTTAAAACTACCTTGTTTGGGAAGGGCAAGGCGACTGAAGAAGATCAATTTTTCAAAGTCAGAATCAGTTCCCGCGGGGGTAATTTTTGTTGGCGCGGGTCCAATCATATTGGACCCGTTCCTTGGTTTTCATATCGTAACGGACTTGGATGGTTAAGTAGGGATGGGGATGGCGGTTGTCGCCGTCGCGGTTTTCATTCTTTTGGTTGATTTTGAGAAAAATTTCTTTGTTGAGCCAGGGTTGGATGGAAGTATCGGATTTGTCGTATCGCTTAAATTCCAAGTATTCCTTATCTGCTTTATATAGAGGAGTTTCTTGGTAGTATTGCATGATTAGGCCGGCGATTTCCTGGGGTCGGTCTTCCATGCCTTGGACGTAAAAATCGACTTCGGCGCCGATTTGATGTTTGGAGGTGCGGTTTTCTTTGGCGGGGTCGGCATAGGTGTTGTGAGAAGGGCAGCGGTGGCCGCAGGTGACAATGACCCTTTTGCCGGTCTTTTTTTGTAGGTAGTTGAGAAGGTCGACGAGGATGGGATACACATTTTCTTGATTGTGGATCACGGGAAGCCCATGCCGGTTCCCTCCTTCGCAGTCGGAGCAGGGAGTGATTTTTTCAGGATCGCTCGCGTCAACGATGGGGGGATTGAGCGGACTGCCTTTACAACGGAAAAATTCTTTGGTAATTCGGGGAAGATTGGACTCCGATTCCCAAGGGTAAGGGGCCCGGGGTGTATGGGCAGGAGCTGCGATGGGATAGAAAAAATCCTCCTTGCTTCTATAAATATACTCCCCCTTGCAATTGGCACGGCGGAGCTTTTCTCTTTCTGTTTGTTCCATGCCGGAACATCCGAAAGAGAAGATAAGCAAGAATAATACGATTTTCCTTATATACGCAAATGGGTTCAAAAGTTGGGATTTTGGTCCCGCGGACACACGAGAAGGCGCGGGGAGCCTTTGCTGTGCGGAGCAGGCTTCGAAGAACATTTTGTCCTTTGGGGTGGGATATCGTCTAAAAAGCAACTTTTTAATCCGTTTGTGTATAGTCCGATTTTGGGAAGAAAACATGTCTGACAACATTCTCCAGCAGCTTCAGCAGTCGGCCGATTTGGCTCTTAAGAGCCAGAGCGTCCAAGAAGGGGTGCACCATCTGTCTAGAGCGTTCTCCCTTTTTTCTGAAGAAGCTCATCGGCTTAAAAACGCATATTCTAAGTTACAAGAGCGCTTTCAGACTGTCAACCAAGAACTTGGAACTAAAATTGGGGAATTGAGCCGTCTGACCCATTATCTGAACAACGTTTTAAAGCAAATCTCCGACGGGATTGTATTCATCGACTTGGAAGGGACGGTAACCCTTTTGAATGAAGCTGCGCAGAAGCATCTGAAAATCAAGCCGGAACAAATTCTTTTCAAAAAAATTTGGGATCATTTTCCCGACGATTATTTCGGATTTTCCCTGCGCGAGGCATTGAAGTTCGGCATCCCTCACAACTTGCTTTACAAAAGCTATCCTAATGAGAGAAGGGAAATGGAAATTTCCACTTCATTCGTGTTCGACGGCCCTAAAATCTATCATGGAATGGTGTTGGTGCTTAGAGACATCAGCGAAAAGCAAAAACTCCAACTGATCGCTAATTTCCAGCACAGTGGGATCCGAAGCTTGGAATTCACGTGACTTGAAGTCGCGGCC
>JADMIO010833468.1_pt1 | contig 56206 bp, 52 predicted proteins | sample 8958161 | NCBI WGS metagenome assembly JADMIO01 (sample SAMN16585339, study PRJNA669376) | soil metagenome | isolation source: Crop rotation soil | place: USA: Cullars Rotation, Alabama | collected 2011
CGACAACTTGTCCACGTGGAATTCTAAGCTTAGGATCCCAATGTGCTGGAAAGAGGTCGGCGGCGCGCGGTACGGCATCAAGGCACATGAGTTCCGCAAATTCATGGAGTTGCCGCAGCACGTGCGGCAGACGCTCGAGATCGCCTTAAGCATCTATCCCGCCGACGCGCGAGACCTTGAAGCGCTGTTGCGACACAGATGGGTAATCACCGATCCGATCACCGCGGCATCGACGCCGGGTGCATTTCGAAATTACATCCAAGAGTCCGGCGGCGAATGCTCCGTCGCCCAGGGTATGTATGTCGATACGAACAGCGGCTGGTTCAGCGATCGAACGGTGCGCTACCTCGCCAGCGGGAAGCCCGCGTTAGTACAGGAAACTGGGTTCAGCAAAACGATGCCATCGAGCGAAGGGCTTGTTCCGTTCACAAACATGGAAGAAGCCATTGCCGGTGCAGCGAGCATCGCCGATCACTATGACGCGCATGCGTGCGCGGCGCGACGGTTGGCCGAGCGATACTTCGATTCGACAGTGGTCATCGAAAAACTCATCGACGACATAGGCGGGCTTTCCTGATGACGCCGTCGCGTTCGACCATCTTGATCAGCGGGATGATCGCCGGCGACCCGCGGCACGGCGGAGCGACGTGGGCGGTGCTGCAGTATGTGCTCGGACTTCGCGATCTGGGATACGACGTGTGCTTCGTTGAGCCGATCGATCCGAGATCCATCCGACCGGCTGGTGCGACGCTGGAGGTGTCCGACAACGCCGCATACTTCCGCGAAGTGGTGAGGCAGTTCGGCCTTGAACGATGCTCCGCTCTGCTGTTGAAAGATTCACAAATCACGGTCGGCCTCTCTTACACCGAATTGGCGCAATATGCCGACCGGGCCGACGCCATCTTCAACATCTCCGGCATGCTCAGCGATCCGCGATTGCTGCAACCCATCGGCACGCGCGTGTATCTCGATCTCGATCCCGCGTTCATCCAGCTGTGGAACTTGCAGGGCACCGACATGCGTTTTGCCGCCCACACGCACTTCGTCACCGTCGGCCAAGGCATCGGAAAGCCGAATTGCCCCGTGCCCACCTGCGGCCGCGTGTGGATCCCGACGGCGCAGCCGGTGGTGCTGTCGCATTGGCCATTCGCGAACGAGCTGACGCATGACGCACTCACCACCGTCGGCAGTTGGCGCGGGTACGGCTCGATCGAACACGAAGGCGTGCATTACGGGCAAAAGGCGCACTCCATGCGGGCATTGCTCGAACTCCCGACCCGGACGGCGGAGCGATTCGAGATCGCCATGGGCATTCACCCGAATGAGACCAAGGATCTGGAAGCCCTGCACCGTTGCGGATGGCGCCTAATCGATCCATCCACGGTGGCGGAAAGCCCGGATTCGTATTGGCGCTTCGTGCAAGGATCCAAGGCCGAGTTTGCGGTGGCGAAAAGTGGCTACGTGAATTCGCGGTGCGAGTGGTTCAGCGACCGCAGCGCCGTCTACCTCGCGTCCGGCCGGCCCGTGATCGCGCAGGAAACGGGGTTCGGCCATTGGCTGCCGACGGGAGAGGGCCTGTTCAGCTTCAAAACGGTCGACGACGCCGTCGCCGCGATCGACGACATGAATTCGGACTACCCGCGCCATCGTCAGCACGCGCGGGCATTGGCCGAAGAGTATTTCCATTCCCGCAAAGTCCTGCCGCGGCTGTTGCAGAAGGTGGGGCTCGCGTGAGTGCGTCAGGCCTCGCATCCCGACCGACGGACGACGAACTGCTCTCCGCGTTGCGGAGCGGAATGGCCGACGGCGCCAATCTTCACATCGCCGATCGACGGGCGTGGGAATATTTTTCCAGCTATCCCATTGAGGAATTGGAACTCCACGACAACGGCCGAACGATTCCGCGGATCTTATTTAAGGATCTGAGTCCCGGTGCGATGCTTGATCTGGCGCGGGCGGCCAAGATCGAATCGCAGTGCGATCCGCTGCGCGAAATCGAAGTGTATCGCGACGTGCTGTCGCCGCACGGGATTTCCGCTCCAAAGCTAATGGCTTGGACCGCCGACCCTGCGGCGGCCAGATACTGGCTGTTTCTGGAAAAGATCGACGGTACCCCGCTGTGGCAAGTGGGAGATCTCTCTGTGTGGCAGGCGGCGGCCAAGTGGCTCGGGAAGATGCATTCGGCGATGGCGGGTCATGTCAGAAATCTTCTGGAGCGGCCGCGGCTAATGCGGTACGACGGGGCTGCTTATCATCGATGGATTGATCGTGCCCTCGGTTACGCCGCTCAGCCGAACGTGCCGCCGGAGCGATCGCGAAAGATCCATCAACTGGCGAAAACCGCGGGCGACCTTGCAGCATTGATCGACGCGTTGCCGCAGACTTTCGTTCATGGAGAGTTTTACGCCTCCAACGTGATGATCGAAAAGCCCGCCGTCGTTCGACCGGTTGATTGGGAGATGGCCGGCGTTGGGCCGGGGTTAATCGATCTGGCCGCGCTGAGCGCCGGGCAGTGGACCGACGACCAGCGGCGGGACATTGTGGGGGCGTATCGCGAGTCGTGTACGATCGACTACGCCGAGTTCGATCGGGCCCTGATCGCCTGTCGGCTGTTTCTGGCGGTGCATTGCCTGGCCTGGTCGCCGGCGTGGTCGCCGCCGAAAGAGCACGCGTGTGACTGGCTCGAAGAGGCCATCCGGCTGACCGACGCACTGGGGTTTTGAAGCTCGGAAGCACCTTCACCATGGGACGCCTCAACACATCTTCACGAACGCTCATCGTCAACGCCGACGATTTCGGCCTCAGCCCTGGCGTCACGCGCGGGATCATCCATTGTTTCGAGCACGGTATCGTTACCAGCACCAGTTTCATGACGCGCGGCCAGTCGCGCGAAGAAGCGGCCAAGTATGCGCGGCAAAATCCGCGACTGAGCGTCGGCCTCCACATTGATCTGTGCGAGTGGGTGGTGATCGACGGTGAGTGGTCGACGAGTTACGAAGTGGTGTCGATGAACGATCCCGCCGCGATCGCCGACGAAGTGGATCGGCAACTGCGGGATTTTCGGGACCTGCTCGGTCGCGATCCGTCGCATCTGGACTCGCATCAGCACGTCCACGTGAAGGATCCCGTTCGATCAATCATGCTGGAGCGTGCGGCGGCGCTGCAGGTGCCTCTCCGTCACGTGACAAACGAAGCGACATTCGTCGGGAAGTTTTATGGCCAGGACCAACGCGGTCGGCCGCACCCGGCGGGCATCTTAGTGCCGGGGCTCATCGCCACGATTAGCGGCCTGCCGGCGGGGGTCACCGAATTGAGCTGTCATCCCGGATTTGAAGAGAGTCTGGCCAGCCAGTATCGCGCCGAGCGGGTGGTCGAATTGCAATCGCTCTGCGACCCTGCGGTTCGCGAAGCCGTCGAAAAGCTGGAAATCAGGCTTTGTTCGTTTAATGAAATTAGCTGAGCTGCGTTGCCTAAGACTGCGTTTCATCAGCAAATACTTCATCGACGCCTACGCCATCACCCACGCTTTCCACATCTGACGGTACGCAGTTTCGATATTCCGCGTAAAGCTCGCAGCGTCCATGATCGGCGAGGCACGCAGCCGATCGTGCAGCGTCTTCCGCAATTCGGCCAGCCGCGATATGTCGCCGGCCAGGTTCACCGCGATATCGACAAACTGTTTGTCGGACAGCGCCGCCAATTCCGTCATCTCCAGATTCGACAGCTGACTCCACCCGGCCCGGCTCACCGGTGTCTGGCCGACGAGCGTAACGAAGGGCACGCCCATCCACAGCGAGTCGAGGTTGGTGGTGTGGCCGTTGTACGGAAAAGTGTCGAGCGAGAGATCGATCTGCTGGTACAGCGCCAGGTAGTCAGCGCGCGGGCGGCGGTCAACGAAAGTGATGCGGTCTTCGCTCACGCCGAGCGCCGCCATGGCGTCCAGCAATCGCCGCCGGTGCGATCCGACCGCGGCCAGCAAGATCAATCGCGAGCGGGGCACCCGCAGCATCACCGCGGCCCACTTCTCCAACACTTCGCCGTTGATCTTGCTGAAGTTGCTGAGGCAGCCGAACGTGACAAATCCGTAGCGAACGGCCGGGAGTTCGTTGACGTCCGGGCTCGGGCCTGTTGGGGCGTAGCACCAGAAACTGTCGGGCAGAACGATCGACTGCTCGGCATATCGCGTGTCGCCCGATACCGGCGGCTCGAGGTGCGGATCGGTCAGGCGATAATCCATCGCCTGCATGCCCGTGCTGCCGGGATAGCCGGCGAATGTTACCTGAACCGGCGCCGGCTTACGGGCGAAGACCAGCAACCGCCCGCCCGCCAGGTGCAGTGCCAGATCGACGAGGATATCGACACGGTCGATGCGAATCTGCTCGGCGGCGGCTTCATCGTTCACGCCGACGATGTTGCGCCATTGATCCGCCTTGGCCTGAAACGTCCGGGTCATGTCGTCCGGCTCGGACACGTTGGAGTAGCAAAACACCTCAAACCGGCTGCGGTCGTGCCGCTCGATCAGCGGCAGCACGTTGAAACCCACCACGTGGTGGCGGAAGTCCGGCGATACGTAGCCGATGCGCAACTTGCGGCCGGGGTCGCGGTCGTTCGGGTAGCTGCGCGACGCCGGCAGCAGAGGACGAGCGCGGCGTTCATCCCACACGCGCAGCTCTCGCGCGATCGCGTCGGCGTCGTAGTGTGGGTGGAAGTGCAGGGCGTACACCTTGTTACTGTGCGCGGTCGATTCAGTCGTGCTCAGCTGCGCGGCGTGATCGAAGCTGGCGATCGCTTCGTCGAGCATCCCCTGGCTGAACTGCACCCCGCCGAGGTTGTTCCACGCCTTGGGGTTGTTGTGTCGCACCGACAGCGCCTTGAGATACGCCGCCGTCGCGTCATCGGGCAAGCCCTTGGCCTGCAGGGCTTGGCCGAGGTTGTTGTAGCCGGCGGGCTCCTGCGGGCGCAGCTCGATGGCTTTTTTGCACGAGGTGATCGCGGCTTCAATGTCGCCCGTGGTCAAATAGAGCGTGCCGAGGTTGCTGTACGCATCGGCGGCGTCCGGCTTGAGCTGGATGGCCAGCTGATTCTCGGTGATCGCTTCGTGCAATTGGCCGGCGCTTTGCAGGGCGGCGGCGAGATTGGTGTGTGCATCGGCAAACCCTGGGCGGCGGGCGATCGCTTGCCGGTAGAACCCGACGGCCTCGCTCGGGCGGCTTTGCGTCAGCAGCAGGTTGCCCATGCCAATCAGCGCTTCGACAAAATCCGGCCGAAGACGAATCGCTTCCGCGTAGGCGAGGGCGGCTTTGTCGCCTTCGTGTCGGCCGACGAGGGCGTTGCCGAGGTGGTAATACGCCTCGGCGTACTCGGGTCGAACGCGGATCGCCTGCGACGCGGCGACGCCGGCCTGCTCGTAGCGGTTCTCGGCATTCAGGATCGACGAGATATTTCCCCAGTATTCCGCGGCCGTCGGTTTGACCGAAATCGCGCGGCCGATCAGGTCGATCGCGGCCTTGGTGTTGCCTGCGCGAAATGCCACCGTCCCCAGCAAATGCAGCGCGTCGGGTTGCTGCGGCTCGATCGCCAGGATTTGCCGGTAGATGTCCTCGGCTTCAGACAGTCGCCCCGCTAAAAAGTGCGATAAGCCCTGCTCAAGCAGTTGTTGAATGTCTGGAGGAGTTGTCGTCGTTTCGTCGGACACGATCATGGCAGTTATACACCAAGTCGGGCCGATGCATGAACGGTAGGGCGTTGCGATTAATTGTCCACTTGTACCGAGCCACGCATGCGCGGGTGGTACGAGCAGGAATAATCAAAACTCCCGGCCTTGGTGAAGCGGAAGGTGTAGCTGGCGCCTTGCTTGAGATTGCCGGAATCAAACGAGCGATCGGCGGCAGACACGTTGTGGTCGCGATCGTCGCCGTTGGTCCAGGTGATTGAATCGCCGACTTTCAAGCGTACGGAGGACGGCTGAAACTGCATGTCGCGGATGCGTACCGAGGTGATCTGTCCCGGCGCAGCTGGTCGGCCGATCGCACCTGCACCAAGTAGGCCGAGCGTAACGAGAATCCCAAGTGAAACCGAGATACGTCGCATTTCAAACTCCGATTGCCGATTATACCATCTCGCCGACGTCGAGCCGGTATTTCCGCATCTTTTTGTAAAGCGTGGTGCGGTTGATATCCAGCTCGGCTGCAGTGGATTGGCGGTTCCAGTTGTTTCGCTTCAGGGCGGCTTCGATGATGCGGCGTTCCGGCACTTCCAGGGCGGCTTCCAAAGTCATCGGCCCTTCGCTCACATCACCATCGCTTGCGTGCGGCGCGGGGGCTTTGCCGTTGTAGAACTGGACCGGCTCGGGCAGGTCTTCCACTTCGATCTGTAATCGACGGGAAAGGACGACCGCGCGCTCGACTGCGTTTTCAAGTTCGCGCACATTGCCCGGCCAATCGTAGCGTTGCATCGCGGTCATGGCCTCTTCGCTGAAACCGAGAATCTCCCGCCCGGCCTGCTGATTGAACTGGCGCAGGAAGTGCGACGACAGCAGCGGGATATCGCTCAGCCGCTCCTTCAGGCTCGGCATCCGGATGTTGACGACGTTGATGCGGTAGTACAAATCCTGCCGGAACTTCTGCTCGGCCACCAGTTTGTTGAGGTCGACATTGCTGGCGAGGATGATCCGCACGTCGACGGTTTTTGTCTCGCTGCTGCCGACGGGTTCGAACGCGCGCTCCTGCAGCACGCGTAGGAGCTTCACCTGAAACGCCGGCGAGGCGGAGTTGATTTCGTCGAGAAAGATTGTCCCGCCGTCGGCGGCTAAAAACCGCCCGGGTTTGTCGGAGATTGCCCCGGTGAAGGCGCCTTTCACGTGGCCGAACAGTTCGGACTCGAGCAGGTTTTCCGGCAGGGCGCCGCAGCTGATTTCGATAAACGGCTTATCGCGGCGGGGCGATCGGTGATGGATCGCCCTGGCCACCAGCGATTTACCGCAGCCGGATTCGCCGGTCATCAGAACGGTAGTGCGGCTTTCGGCAACGGCCTCAACCAGGTCGAACACCTTTAGCATTTTATGGTCGTGGCCGACGATGTTCTCCAGGCCGAAGCGGAGATCGAGCTGCTGACGCAGGGTTTGGTTTTCAAACAGCAGCGATTGCTGCCGAACCGCCTTGCCGACGACGACGCGGATTTCATCGTCCACGATCGGCTTGGTGAGGTAATCGAACGCGCCCATCTTGGTCGCTTCGACCGCGCCTTCGATCGAGCCGTAGCCGGTGATCACGATCACCACCACGTGCGGGAATCGCCGGCGGACGTCGCGCAAAAACTCGGCCGGCTTGATGCCTGGCATGTTGATGTCGGCCAACAGCAGCTCAATCTGACCGTTTTCCAGCTGCGAAAGCGTTTCTTCAGGTCGATCGGACGTGCGTACGTCGTAGCCTTCTCGACGCAAAAACTGCCCGAGCGATTGAAGAATAATCCGGTCTTCGTCCAGGATCAGGATCCTGGTTTTATGCGGCGTGTTGGCTTGAAGCATCATGCGGCGAACCCTCGATTTCTACCGCTATCATCGGCCGGTTTCTGCGTTGTCGGTAAGCAACGAAAGCGGAATTTGAAAATAAAATCGCGCGTTTATCGGCGATGGCGTGGCGGGGCGGCAACACGGGCAGTTATCGGACTAAATCCGAATTGCCGAACCGCTCTGCGGCGTTCTACAATTGCTGGAATGAGCGAAAGACTGACGCAACTACTGAAGATGCTGGAGCGCGAGCCGACCGATCCGTTCCTGCTGTACGGCGTGGCGATGGAGCACAAAAAGGCCGGGCGAGCCCCGGATGCGATTGAGTTTTTCGAGAGGACCATCGCCGCCGACGCCGGCTATTGCTACGCATTTTATCAGCTCGGCCAAGTGTTCGAGCAACTGGAACAATCCGACACCGCTCGCAAGTGGTACGAGGACGGAATCAAAGCGGCCCGTGTGAAAGGCGATGACCACGCCCGCAGCGAACTGGAGACAGCCCTGGCGATGTTGTAAGGAGCAGGAGGACGAGTGGAAGGGATTCTAAAGTTCCTGAAAACCCCTGAGTGGCGGCGGCAGCATCGTTGGCGCCTGGCCATCTGGAATACGTTCAACCGCGTCGGCCTGACCGGGATCCACGCGCTGCCGCTTAACCGCCGTTGGGTGGATATCCAGCGGCATAAAATGAAACTGCACAATCTCGATCCCGCGAACGTGGGTATGAAGATGGTGCAGATATCGGATCTGCATCACTCGCCGGTGGTGTGGCAGAAGTATCTGGTGCAGTACATCCGCCTGGTGAATGACTTGAAGCCGGACGTGGTCGTCGTCACCGGCGATCTTATCACCGGCGGTTATCGCTACGCTCACCGCATTGCCACGATCCTCTCCCATTTGCACGCGCCCCTGGGCGTCATCTGCACGATGGGCAATCATGACTACAGCATGTACGGCAAGAGCGCTCCGGACGAGGGCGAACGCCGGGCCGACTATCTGGAAAAGTGCCTTAAGGATCGCGGCTTAATCGTGCTGCGAAACGAGGTGTTGTCTATCTCCCGGCCGGGCGCGCAAAAGCCCGTGGTGATCGTCGGATTGGACGACGAGTGGTCCGGCCATTTGGATGCGGAAGTGGCGTTCAAGGGTGTCGATCCGAGTCTGCCGATCGTGTGCCTCAATCACAATCCGGTGAACTGCTCGCAGCTGATGGACCATCCCTGGCAATGGATGCTCAGCGGCCACACTCACGGCCGACAGGTGGCGACGAGCAAGTTCGGGCGGCGGTTTTATCCGCATCGCTACCGTCATTTCACCCACGGCTATTACGGCGTGAATGGGCGACACCTCTACGTCAACCGCGGGTTGAGCTACGGGCAACGCGTGCTCGACTGGTGCCGACCGGAAATCACCGTGTTCAAGCTCGATCACGCCCAGACTTGACGACGATCGTCATCCCGAGTCGTACTCGACGAGGGATCTCGAAATGACCGAAATCGTTCGACATTCCGAGATTCCTCGCGGCTTACCGCTCGGAATGACGGTTGAAGTGAAACCCGGTCCGTTGCAATTTGTGGGTTTTCCCGTACCTTGCGACGCGCAATGCAGACGCGTTACGACCACCACGACGTACGGCGCCTTTTGGACCATCTGGTCGATCAGATTACTGCGGGTTTTTCCAAGGCCGAGCCGCTGATGATCGTGGGCATTCGGACGCGCGGAGAGACGCTGGCCGAGCGGTTGACGCCGATGCTGGCAGGCCGCGGGTTCGACAAAATCTCCCGCGGCGTGCTTGATATCACCCTCTATCGCGATGACCTTTCCGAAATCGGCCCGCGCCCGATGGTGCGGCCGACGCATATCGACGTCGACATTAACTCTAAGCCGTTGCTGCTGGTCGACGACGTGCTGTTCACCGGCCGAACCGTCCGGGCCGCGCTCGACGCGCTGGCCGACTTCGGCCGGCCGAGCGCGATCCGGCTTGCCGCCCTTGTAGACCGCGGCGGGCGCGAATTGCCGATCCAGGCTGACTTCGTGGCGCTCACGCAGAAAGACGTGCCGCTGACGCATCGCGTGAAGGTGATGCTGGCCGAGACCGACGGGGAGGATTTGATCAAGATCGAACCGAGGAACGCAGGATGAATGAATCCACCGAGCCGCGCTGGACTCGAAGGCATCTGCTGGGGTTGGAAGAACTCTCAGCGGACGAAATCCGCGTGGTGCTGGATACGGCGTTGTCGTTCAAAGAAGTGTCGACCCGCAGCGTGAAGAAAGTCCCGGCGTTGCGCGGCCGGGTTGTGGTGAATGCATTCTTCGAAGACTCCACCCGCACCCGAACCAGCTTCGCGCTCGCCGGCCAGCGGCTGAGCGCGGACATCCTCGACTTTTCTGAAAAAACCAGCAGCACCAGTAAGGGCGAAACCCTCATCGACACCGCCCGCAATATCGAGGCGATGGGCGTCGACATCATCGTCCTCCGCCACAAGGCGGCCGGGTCAGCCCATTTGCTGGCACGCAGTGTGAAGTGCAGCGTCGTCAACGCCGGCGACGGGGCTCACGAGCACCCGACGCAAGGCCTACTCGATCTTTACACTATTCGCGAACGCTTCGGGAAAATCGAAGGGCTGAAAGTGGCCATCGTCGGCGACATCGCCAACAGCCGGGTGGCGCGGTCGAACATCTGGGCGCTTACGAAGTTCGGCGCGAAGGTTCACCTCGTCGGCCCGCCGACGCTGCTGAGCAAGTCGTTCGAGCAGCTCGGCTGCACCGTCACGCATGATTTCGACTCGATCGTCGGCGAGATGGACGTCCTCAACATGCTCCGCGTGCAGTTCGAGCGCATCCAGACCAGCCAGTTCCCCAGCGTCCGCGAATTCACCCGCATGTACGGCCTGACGTGGGACCGCTTCCAACGCTGCAAAAAAGACGTCTTCATCATGCACCCTGGACCGATGAACCGCGGCATAGAAATCCAGTCCGACATCGCAGACGGTCCCCAAAGCGGCATCCTGACCCAAGTCACTAACGGCTTAGCAGTGCGGATGGCGGTGCTGTATCTGGTCTCGCAAGTTGGGGGATAAGGGGCAGAGACCGCGAAGGCGCAAAGAGGACGCGAAGATACGCGAAGGTAAGGTGAGAAATGGATGTCTTTGATTTTCGAGAACGCGGTGGGTCGGGCGTTGATAGTCGAATTGAGGATTTGGCAAAGGAGGTGATTGGCGCAGCGATCGAAGTGCATCGCCTCCTGAAACCGGGGCGACCTGAGAACGCGTACAAACTCGCGCTATGTCACGAGCTTACGTTACGAGGGGTACAGCATGAGTCAGAGGCAAGAATACCAATTGTGTTTAAGGGCGTGCTGGTAGGAGAGTCTTTTATCGACATCCTTGTAGAGAAATGTCTTATCCTAGAACTGAAGGCGTGCGATGCTCTGAACGATGCTCACCGTGCCCAAGTCATTGGATATCTCCAAGGGAGCGGTCTAAAACTTGCGCTATTAATCAATTTCAATGTCGCTCAACTCCGAAATGGAATAAAGCGCATCGTCAACACCTATAGCTCTTAATCTTCGCGTTCCTTCGCGTCCTCTTCGCGACTTCGCGGTCTCTGCTGAGCGAAAACAATGTCCACGATCCTCATCCAAAACGGCACAATCCTTGATCCCTCGCGCAATCTTGAGCAGCGCCAAGACCTGCTGATGCGCGACGGCAAGATCGCTAGCGGCACGGCCAGCAAGGTAGATCGCGTCATCGATGCTACGGGCAAGCTCGTTGTCCCCGGCTTGATCGACATCCACGTGCACTTCCGCGAGCCCGGCGACGAGGAAGAAGAAACCATCGCCTCCGGCGCCGCGGCTGCGGTAGCGGGCGGATTCACCACCGTCTGCTGCATGCCCAACACCAAGCCGACGCTGGACAACGAGGCGCAGATTGAGTTTGTCTTGCGTGAATCACAGCGGGTGGAGCTGGCCAACGTCTATCCGACGGGCGCGATCACCAAGGGGCGCGAAGGCAAAGAGCTGGCCGAGATGGGGCAGATGCACGAGCGTGGGGCCGTCGGATTTACCGACGACGGCGTCGGCGTCGGCGATGCGTCGGTCATGCGCAAGGCGTTGCAGTACGCCAACATGTTCGACACGGTGCTGATGCAGCACTGCGAAGAACCCACGCTCAGCAAAGGCGCGATGCACGCCGGGCTGGTGAGCACGACGCTAGGCATGCCAGCCGTCCCCGCCGAGGCGGAGCAATTGATGATCGCCCGCGACGTGCTGCTTAACCGCACGATCAACTGCCGCTATCACGTTCAGCACATCAGCACGGCATGGAGCGTCGAACTCGTCCGCCGGGCTAAGCGCGATGGTCAGCGGATTTCCGCCGAGGTGGCGCCGCATCACTTGCTGCTGACGGATGAATCGTGCCGAACGTTCGACACCAACTTCAAGATGAACCCGCCCCTGCGCACCGCCGCCGACGTCGCGGCTTGCATCGCGGGCGTGAAAGACGGGACGATCGATATCCTGGCGACCGACCACGCTCCGCACTTAGCCGAAGAGAAGGAATTGGAATTCCAGTTCGCCCCCAATGGCATCATCGGACTAGAGTGTGCGTTGCCGCTGTACGTGAAAGCACTCGTCACGCCCGGCCACATCAGCTGGATGAAACTGATCGACATGATGACTGCCAAGCAGGCGGCCATCGTCAAACTCAACAAAGGTACACTGGCCGAAGGCGCCGATGCCGACGTGACGATCATCGATCCGAATCTGAAGTGGACGATCGACAAAGAGACATTCGCCAGCCGCAGCCGCAATTGCCCGTTCCATGGATGGGAAGTCACCAGTCGAGCCGTTTGCACCATCGTCGGCGGGGCGGTGAAGTGGGAACTGCCGTCAAATTGACTCGATCCGACGCGAGTTAAAATGATTGGGCCCGCTCGGATTCGAACCGAGAACCAAGGGATTATGAGTCCCCTGCTCTAACCGTTGAGCTACAGGCCCCGGTTGCGATTGCGAGCAGGCTACAGCGCCAGTTCGTTCTTTTCGCCGGTGCGGATGCGGACGACTTCCGCGACAGGGTAGACGAATATCTTGCCGTCGCCAACTTCGCCCGTGCGGGCGGATTCGACGATCGCGTCGACGGCCTTTTCGCACTCTTCCGCTTTCACGCAGATTTTCAGCAGCACCTTGGGCACAAACCCCACGTCCATTTTGGCACCGCGATAGCGTTCGGTATGGCCCATCTGTCGGCCGAAGCCTTTGCATTCGACGGCTGTCACGCCCAGGATCCCGAGCTTGGCGAGGGCGGTTTTGACCGCGTCCAGTTTGTTGGGCTTAACGATGGCTTCGATCATCTGCATGACAGGCTCCTATGAACTGGCCTAAGTGGTTCACCTACGTTTTGCGATTGTAGCGAATCGATGAGGAATGACAAAACCGGGACGGGGAAGAGTTCGCGAACGCACGAAGGTCGCCAAGATGCGCGAAACTTAACGCATTGAAGTCGTAAAAGGGTTGGTCCTGAAGCGAAGAAGCAATCCCGGCAATCTAAAATCCTCGGCGTCCTGTGCAAGCTTCGCGCACCCCTTCGCCGTCCGACTATCCCACTTCATCCAACACATGTTCGGCAACGAATATCGGAACCGTCGTTGCGATGCCCAGCGCAATGGCGTCGCTCGGCCGGCTGTCGATTTCTATCAGCGAGCCGTTGTGACGGATCACCAGTTGCGCAAAGAACGTTCCCTCTTTCAGATTGTTGATCTCGATGCGTTCGAGTTCTCCACCCAACTCGTCGATGACATTCGCCAGTAAGTCATGCGTCAGAGGACGCGGTGTGGGTTTGCCCTTCAGCCGGCGATCGATCGCGTACGCTTCGCCGCTGCCGATGACGATGGGGAATTTGCGCTCGCCGGTCACTTCTTTCAGGATGATGATCTGCTGATCCTGCATCTCTGAAATGATGATCTTGTGCAATTCCATCTGGATCGACATGCCGGCTCCTTACCTTTGAGACTAGAACTGCCGCTCGCGCAAGTCAAGGTGATTCTGCGGGATACAACTCTGCTATAATACCCGGTATGACCCGTCGCACAGGCCGGACGTTTTTCAGCTGGATGATCGTCTGCGCCGGCACGGTGGCGGTCGCTGCCGCCGTGGGGATGGCGGCGTTTCATTTTCTTCGGCCGTTGGTGCAGGTGACTCATCCGGTGGAAGGGCCGGTCGTGCAGGCGTTTTATTCCACCGGCACGGTTCAGCCGGTGCGGGAGTTCCCGATCAAAGCCAACCACGCCGGCATCATCACCAAAATGCTGGTCGACAAGGGCGACACCGTTAAAGCCGGCCAGCCGCTGGTGGTGGTGGAAGAAAAGGAATTGAAGTTCGCGCTCGACAAGGCCGTCGCCGAGCTGAACGAAAAGCTGGCGCGGGCCGACGAGACAAACTCTCCGGTGTTGAAGGAGTACGACTCGCGCATCGCCGCGAGCAACGACATGCTGGGCATCGCCACGCGCGACCTGACCCGCATCGGCGGGTTGATCGAACGCGATGCGGCGACGCAGTTCGACGCGGACCGTGCCCAGGATCGTGTGACGCAGATGAACAGCCAGGTGGAAACGCTGAAAGCCGAGAAGGCCACCAAGCAACTTGAACTTTTGAAAGAAGTGGAAGTCGCCAAGTCGGCCGTTTCGGTTGCGCAGTGGAACCTCGATCAGCAGACGATCCTGTCGCCGACCGATGGCGTGGTGCTCGATCGCCCGGAGTCCGTCGGCACGCGTGTGGCGGTAAACGATCACATCATGCAGGTGGCCGACGTTCGGCCGGAGAATCTGGTCATGCGGGCCCAAGTGGACGAGGAGGACAAGAACAAAGTCCGCCTCGACCAGACCGTGCGGATGACGCTGTACAGCTTCCCCGATGAAGTCTTCGAAGGTCGTGTCACCCGCATCTACGACAAGGCCGACAGCGAGCGGCGGACGTTTGAGATCGACGTGATGCTGCGCGTGCCGAATCCCAACTTCGCCGCCGGCATGACTGGCGAGCTGGCGTTCATCATGGCCGCCAAAGATCGCGCGACGGTGATTCCCAGCCAGGCCGTCCAGCAGGGGACGGTGTACGTCGTCCGCAACGGCGCGATCGCCGCAGCTGACGCGAAGCTCGGCTTGCGCAGCGTAGAGCGCGTGGAAGTGCTCTCTGGCATCGCCAGCGGCGACGAGGTCATCATCAGCCCCGTGCTAGAACTCAAGACCGGCCAGCGCGTGCGCACCGAGGCGATCGATCCGCTCGTCGCGGCGAACCTGAACAAGAAAACGACCGAGAAGAGCAACTTCAAAGGCTTTCAATAGCGGAGATGGTTCGTGCGCTGGTTCGTCGCGTTTCGATATTTTCTCTCGCACAAGCGGCAGTCGCTGGTCTGCATCGCCGGCGTGACGATCAGCGTCACCATGTTCATCTCCATGACCGCGATGATGATGGGCTTTACCGACAAGTTCATTGTCGAAACGGTCGAATCCACCGGCCATATCACCATCCACGACGAGCCGCGCGAAACGCAGACCGCCATCCTTGAGCGAGCGTATACCGATCCCAACGCGCTGCTGGTGGTGGAAGGAGTCAAGCCGCGCGACAACGTGAAGAAGATCAAAAACCCCGAAGGGCTGATCCAGCAGATCCGCCGGCTGCCGGGCGTGGTTGATGCAACGCCCACCGTGAGCGGCGACGCGATCGCTACCTACGGAACCAAGACCATGGGTCTGTCGATGATCGGCGTCGACCCGATCCGCCAGCAGACGGTGACGACGATCGGCAAAGACGTCATCGAAGGCAGCTTCGATCGGCTGAAGACTGCTGCCGACGGCATCGTCATCGGCCGCGGGGTGGCCGACGTGCTGGGCGCGGGCATTAACGACATCGTCTCACTCTCCAGCCAAACCGGCGGCAGGGCGACGGCGAAAGTGGTCGGCATCTTTCAAACCGGCGTGACGCCGGTGGATTATTCGCGCTGCTACATGATGCTGAGCAACGCACAAACGCTGTTGGACAAGAAAAACATCGTGAACGAGATCATCATCCGCAGCGATGATTACAGCCGCGCCCGCCAGTATGCCGCTCAGATCGAATCGATCGCCGGCTACAAGACCGAGAGCTGGCAGGAAGCCAACGCCAACTTCCTCAAGATCTTCCGCGTGCAGACGATCATCACGTACATCATTACCGGTGCACTGCTGATCGTGGCTGCGTTCGGCGTGCTTAACATCCTCATCATGGCGGTGCTGGAGCGTGTGAACGACATCGCCGTGCTCAAAAGCTTCGGCTTCAGCCGGCAGGACATTACGGTCATCTACATGCTGCAGGGATTGGTGATCGGTCTGATCGGATCGGTCATCGGCCTGATCCTCGGCAAGATCATGGTCGAAACGCTGCGGCGGATTCCCATCAAAATGGAAGGGCTGGTGAAGGCCGAGGGCATTTTGATGAGCGAGCATCTCAGCCTCTACATCAGCGCGTTCGTGGCGAGCATGATCATCGTGACTGCGGCTGCGGTTTACCCGGCTCGGCGGGCGGCGAAGTACGATCCGGTGGAGGTCATCCGTGGCGCCCACTGATCAGTCGCCGCTGCTGGAAGCGCACAACGTCCACCGCCTGCTCGGCAGCGGCGACGCGGTGGCGCACATCCTGCGGGGCGTGAACGCGAGCATCGGCCGCGAGGAGTACGTCTCGATCGTCGGCCAGAGCGGGTCGGGCAAGAGCACGCTGCTGTACCTGCTGGGCGGGCTCGACCGGCCGACGCAGCGAGACGAGGACGATCGTCCGTTCGATCCACCGAGCAAGATTCTGATCGACGGTCAGGACACGGCCGATTTGAACGATGCGGAACTGGCGATGGTGCGGAACGAGAAAATCGGGTTCGTCTTCCAGTTCCACTATCTACTTAAAGAGTTCACCGCGGCCGAAAACGTAGCTCTGCCGATGCTGAAGTTGGGTCGCAAAACGCGGTCCGAGGCGATGGATCGGTCGGCGGCGCTGCTGAAGCAACTGGGGCTGGCGGAAAAGACTACCCGCCGGGCGAACCGCCTCAGCGGCGGTGAGCAACAACGCGTCGCCATCGCCCGCGCCCTGGCCAATGAGCCGGCCGTGCTGCTGGCGGACGAGCCGACGGGCAATCTCGATCGCAAGAACAGCGAGATCGTGGCCGACATTTTCCAGCAGCTGTCGCAGACAGGGCAGTCGATCGTGATGGTGACCCACGACACGCAGCTGGCCCACCGGGCCCGGCGGATGATCACGATGGAAGACGGGCAGATCCTTCGCGATGAAAATCTGTCAACGTTATCGGTCTGAAGCGAAAAGGTTGCGCGGTCTGTAGTGCCTGTGCGGCCGCGGCCGTTTGCTTGTACGCGGGGATGTGAACTCCGTTCGCTCGCGTTCCGGCGATTGTTGGATAATATGCGGACATGGCATCAACGATTAAACGGATTCTGGTCACGGGCGGCGCTGGATTTTTGGGGTCCCACTTATGCGACCGCTTCGTGGCGCAGGGACACGACGTCGTCTGTCTCGATAACTTCTTCACCAGCCAGAAGAGCAACGTCGCTCACCTGCTGGACAAGCCGAACTTCGAACTGGTTCGTCACGACGTGGTCGACCCGATCCTGCTGGAAGTCGACGAAATCTACAACATGGCCTGCCCGGCCTCGCCGCCGCACTATCAGTACAACCCGGTCAAGACGATGAAGACATCGGTCATGGGCGCCATCAACATGCTCGGGCTGGCCAAGCGCGTGCGGGCGAAGATTCTGCAGGCGTCGACGTCCGAAGTGTACGGCGAGCCGCAGGTTCACCCGCAGCCGGAAAGCTACTGGGGCAACGTGAACCCGATCGGTATCCGCAGCTGCTACGACGAAGGCAAGCGGGCGGCCGAGACGTTGTTCTTCGACTACTACCGCCAGAACAACGTCGCGATCAAAGTCATCCGCATCTTCAACACCTACGGCCCGCGGATGCACCCGTATGACGGCCGGGTGGTGAGCAACTTCATCGTGCAGGCGATCACCGGCAAAGATCTCACGATCTACGGCGACGGCAGCCAGACGCGGTCGTTCTGCTACTGCGACGATCTGCTCGACGGCATCGTGGGCATGATGAACGGCCCGGAAGATTTCGTCGGCCCGGTGAACCTCGGCAACCCCGGCGAGTTCACAATGCTCGAACTGGCCAAGTTGGTGATCGAGATCACCGGCGCCAAGGTGAAGATCGTCCACATGCCCCGCCCGGCCGACGACCCGAGCCAACGCCGCCCGGACATCACCGTCGCCAAGGCCAAGCTGGGATGGGAGCCGAAGGTCAAGCTCCGCGACGGGCTGGCCAAGACGATCGACTACTTCAAGAGCATCGACCTGAAGCAGTACCGCAAGCCGACGTCGCAGGATGCGCACATGAACACGAATAAGTTTACGAAGAAGGTGTGACGCCGGGTCGTTGCTTCGCGTTTTCCGTCCCCAAAAGCGGGTGATTGATGAGTGGTGATTGACGAGGCGGTTTTCGTCAATCACCACTCATCAATCACCAGCTTTCTTTCATACCTTTCATTCTCCTTGAAACTTGATTTCAGAAGTTCCGCGATCAATAGTATTTCAGTAACTACTGAAAGGACGACCATGATCGCGACCGCTACAACCCCCGCAGCCGATCCGCAGATGACGCTCAAGACAGTGCAAGACCTGTTCATCCGCCGCTGGGGCGAGATGGGACAAACGTGGGGCATCAACCGCACGATGGCGGAAATTCACGCGTTTCTTTACATCACGGCGCTCCCGCAATGCACCGACGACGTGATGGAGCGGCTGAACATCAGCCGTGGCAACGCGAGCATGAGCCTGCGGGCGTTGTGCGATTGGGGCATCATTCGGCGACTCCACAAGCGCGGCGAACGGCGCGAATACTTCGAAAGCCTCACCGACGTGTGGGAGATGTTCAGCATCATCGCCGCCGAGCGTAAACGCCGCGAAATGGACCCGGTGCTGGAAACGATCAAGCAGTGCCAGAAAATGCTCGACGAAACCAGCATCGGCAAAACGGCCGCCAAGCAGGAAGCCGTCCAACTGACCCGCCAACGGCTCGCGGGGATGGAAGAGTTCATGGTCGTGACGAACAAGATCTTCCAGCAGTTCATCGGCAACGCACGCAGCGGCCTCACGCGCGTGGTGAAGGTGTTGCTGAAGGCGTTTTAGGTATGCCAGTAGGGTGGGCTGTGCCCACCGGTGAAGGAAAGTCGGTGGGCAGAGCCCACCCTCCAGGGATCACCAAGCACAACCCGTCATCCTGAGGTACTCCGAAGGATCTAGCCCATCTGTCATGGGACGTAAATCCTTCGGAGTACCTCAGGATGACGATTCTTTTTGTACCGCGATCCCTTACGCGTTTCCTTGCGGATTGCTACTCAGATCCCGTTTCAGCACTTCGATCTGATCCCGCAGTTTCGCCGCCTGCTCGTAGCGTTCGGCCTTCACCGCTCGATTGAGCTTCACCTGCAGTTGCTTGATCGGATTCGCCGGCAGTTTTTTGCGGATTTCGCGGGCGAAGCGTTTGAGCGTGCGCACTTCGTGTGAGTCGGCGTATATTTCTTCCTGCCCGAATCGGCCGAAGAAGTCGCGGATGCGTTTCAGGCCGCGCTGGATCGTCTGCAGCGCGTCTTCGATCTTTCCTTCGCGGTATTCGATTGACGCCTGCGCCCGCGTGTTCATCATCGTGATGTACGGGCGGTACTGTTCCAAAATCAGCTGGTCCTGCTCGTCAAGGGCGTATTTGCCACACAGGTCGAGCACGCGGAGGTTACGGGCCGTATCGCGGACGACGTTCTGGAATTCTTCCAGCACAAACAGCCCGAGGTAGCGGTGATAGTACATGCCCGCCTCTTCGCGAAGCATCGCGCACTGCCGGCGGGTGAGATGAAAGCCCAGTTCGCTGCCGTTCAGCTGAGCATGCTCCTTCAGCTGCGTTTCAAAGTATTCCAACAGGGACTCATGCCCGTGCGGACGCTGCCCATCAGGCCGGCCGGTCAGCTCCATTTGAAGCAGGCCCAGGTCGAGGCGCATCTGCAGCTTGGGCGCGCCGTCAAGGCCGCGGATTTTGCGGACATTGATCGAGTCGGGCTCGAAATCCCAGCCCTGCAGAACTGGCTTGATGTCTTTACTACGATTCGAGTTGTCGTTACCGGATGCATCCATGTTGCGTTGCTCTCGTTTCATATAACATTCTAGCCTGCCCGATTGTTTCACCCAAGCTTCAACGGGCAGAATGGCGTAACAAATTCCCGGTTAGCGGCTTAAGGAAAAAGCTGAGCTAAGTGGTTGTCGCAACAGCATTGCCTGCAGGAATAGAATGACCATGTCCACCGCATCGTACGGAGAGATCAACCCGCTCAAGCCGCTCCATCAGGCGGCTGAGGTGGAGTTTGCCGACTGGGCAGGCGTGGAAATCGTCTCCACGTTCGGCGAGCCGCAGGCCGAGTACGCTTTCGTTCGCAAGTCGGCGGGCGTGATGGACCTGCCGCAGCGGGCGATTCTGGAGCTCACCGGCAAAGATCGGCTGCCGTTCATCAATAACCTCCTGACGAATCAAACCTTCGCCAAGTCGACCAAGGCCGGCCTGACCGCCGGCGAGGGGACGTACGCGTTTCTGCTCAACCTCAAGGGGCGGATCGTCTGCGATATTAACGTCATCGAACGCGGCGATCGCACTCTGCTCGAAATCGATGGCCGGTTCGCGTCGCCGCTGGTGAAGCTGCTGGATGCGTACCTGTTCAGCGAGCAGGCGAAGATCGCCAATCGAGCAGGGCAGCTGCACGAGATCGCGCTTCACGGGCCGAGCGCCGCCGCGATGCTGGCGGAACTGTCCGGCGCTGAGGTATCGCTGCCGAACCCGCTGTCGTCTACGACGTTGTCGATCGCCGGCGTAGACGCGATCGTATGGCGCGACGACCCGACGGGCTTGCCCGGCTACTACCTGATCGTGCCCGCCGAACGCGCCGCCGACGTGTGGCGAACGCTGTTCGATCGCATCAACGCCGGGCTCGAGATCGGCAAGCGACGGCTCCGCCCGATCGGCTGGGCGATGTTCAACACGTTGCGGATCGAAGCCGGCCGGCCGATCTTTGGCATCGATTTCGACGGCCAGCCCGTCGAATCCGCCATGCCGAACAAAGCCAACCGCGAAGCCGCCGCTGCTGCGGAAGCCGGGCCGGGAATTCTGCCGGCGGAAACTGGGCTTTTCGACCGCGCGGTCAGCGTGACCAAAGGCTGCTACCTCGGCCAGGAGATCGTCGCCCGCATGCACGCGCGACAGCAGATCGCGCGGCAGGTCGTTGGCATTCGGTTCGATACTGACGCGCTCCCGATCGCCGGCGAGCCGATTTACGACGAGCAAAATAACCAGATCGGCGGGATCACCAGCAGCACAATCTCGCCGCTACTGTCGAACAACGCGATCTGCCTCGGCATTGTGAAGAAGCAGTTCATCGCCGCGGGTTCAGCCGTCCTCGTGCCGGCTGAGGGGCAGATGCGAAAGGGCGTCGTCGTCAAACTACCGTTCGTGGAGGCACCGTGATAGTCGATTCCAAATACCTCGCCAAGCCGGGCAAGAAGTTCAAAATCGCCGAGTGGAAGACGTCCGGCAACGGCGACTTCAAAGACAAGGAAGACGCGCAGCCGGCGGTCGATAAGAACCTGAAGAAGCTCGACGCGCTTCAGGAAGTCCTCTACGCCGAGAACAAGCGATCGGTTCTGGTCGTCTTCCAGGCCATGGACTGCGGCGGGAAAGACGGAGCGATCGAGCACATCTTCAGCGGCGTGAACCCGCAAGGCTGTCAGGTCACCAGTTTCAAAGCGCCCAGTGAACTGGAACTGGCTCACGACTTTCTCTGGCGCATCCACGAAGCCGTCCCACGGCGGGGGATGATCGGCATTTTTAACCGATCTCACTACGAGAGCGTTCTCGTCGAACGCGTGCACGACCTGGTGCCCAAGAAGCAGTGGCAAACGCGATACGATCACATCAACAACTTCGAAAAGATGCTGAGCGACGAGGGCGTCACGATCCTGAAATTCTTCCTCCACATTTCCAAGGACGAGCAAAAGCAACGCCTGGAAGATCGCCTGAAGGACGAGGACAAGCACTGGAAGTTTTCACCTCACGATCTGGACGAGCGTAAGTTGTGGGACACGTATCAGCAGGCGTATGAGGATGCGATCGACAAGTGCAGCACCGATTACGCCCCCTGGTACGTTGTGCCGGCCGATCGTAAATGGTTCCGCAACTGGGTGATCAGCGACACGATCGTTCGCGCGATGGAAAAGCTGGACCTTCAGTACCCCGAGCCGCCGGAGAACATCAAACAGTATAAGGTGGTGTGATCAGCGTGCAGGCGCGATTACGCCGCCACGGGGCGACGGCGGGTTTGGCTGATCAGCTGCCGGGCTTCGGCGATGCTCGTTGATTCGTGCAGCGCCAGTTGTTCTTCGCGCGTCACGATGCTGAACGTCGGCGGGGTGATGCGGGCAGGGCTGGATGACGATTCATCCGGCGAGCCGATATTGACGAACGTGAATCCACCTTCTTCCTTGCTGACCAGTTCCCCGCGCTTCACGCGGTCCTGAATCTCGGCGACGGACATCTCCCACATTTCTGCCGCAACCGTCGGGGTAACCCAGGAGGCCATGGTGAATTCCTTTCACCCTTGCATCGTCGCTAAGTCAGAGTGACTTAATCTTGGGCCGTGCCTCCTTCCTTTGGTTTCCGATCTCCGGCCACAATCGTCGACATTATCGGAAGTTATTGAACTGCAGCGGGATCTCCGGCGGGTTCGCCTTCAGGTGGGCGATCACCGCCTGCAGATCGTCGCGCTTTGATCCGGTCACCCGCAGCGTTTCGCCTTGGATCGTGGCGTTCACCTTCAGCTTCAGGTCTTTGATCTTTTTCTGAATCTCCTTCGACTTTTCCTTGTCTATCCCGCTCTTGAGTTTCACCTTCTGCCGGACGGTGTTGTGAGTGGCGTGCTCGAGCGTCTGGTAATCGAGGCAGCGCGTGTCCACACCGCGCTTAATCATTTTTTCCACCAGCACGCGCTTCACCGAATCCAGTTGCGAATCGACGTCGGCCGTCAGCGTCACCTGCTTTTCCTTGCGATCGAGCTCGCTGATCGAGGCCGACGTGCCTTTGAAATCGTAACGCGTGGTGATTTCCTTGATCGCCTGGTTGATGGCGTTGTCCATCTCCTGCAGGTTGATTTCGGAAACGATGTCGAATGAATGGTCTGATGCCATGGGGTTCTCCTTGGTGATTGATGAGTGGTGATTGACGTATTTATTCTCAATCACCACTCATCAATCACCATCCAGCGTCGCATGTCAATTCCTTTCGGGTTATAACACCGGCGTAACGGCAAACAAATACTGGAGGCGCCATGGATCGCGACAAACTCTTTTCCCTTCTCGACGAATTCAACATCGAAACTCCCAGTTGGGGATACGCCGACACGGGCACGCGGTTCGGCAAGTTCCTTCAGCCGGCCGCGGCCAGCACGATCGACGAGAAGCTGGCCGATGCGGGCACAGTTCATAAGTTCACCGGCTGCTGTCCGACGGTTGCAGTCCACGTATTGTGGGATTTCACCGTCGGCGTTGACGCCCGCGCGACGGCCGACCTCGCCAGGAAGAACGGCGTGAAGATCGGCTCGATCAACCCCAATCTCTTCCAGGATCAGCAGTACAAGTTCGGCTCCTGCACCAGCAGCGATGAACAGGCCCGCCATCACGCCAACCGCCACGTGATGGACTGCATCTCCATCGGCAAGGCTGTCGGCAGTAACCTGCTGAGCTTCTGGTTCGCCGACGGAACCAACTACCCCGGCCAGGACGATATCGCCGAACGCAAAAAGCGCATGCACGGCGCGCTGCGTCAGTGGCACGATGCGATGCCCGCCGGCATGACGATGCTGGTCGAATACAAGCCGTTCGAACCGGCGTTCTATCACACCGACATCGGCGACTGGGGCATGAGCTACGTCTTCGCCAAGCGCGCAGGCCGACAGGCGAAGGTCCTCGTCGATACCGGGCATCACCTGCCGGGACAGAACATCGAGCACATCGTCGCGTTCCTCATCGATGAGGAAATGCTCGGCGGCTTCCACTTCAACGATCGCAAATACGCCGACGACGACCTCACGCTCGGCAGCATCGATCCGTATGCGGTGTTTCGAATCTTCCACGAGATCCGCAACGCCGCCGACCTGCACGGCCGCGACGTCAGCCAGATCGCGTACATGATCGACCAGAGCCACAACCTCAAGCCGAAGATCGAGGCGACGATCCAGACGGTGACGACCGCGCAGGAGATGTTCGCCAAGGCCTGCCTCGTCGATCGCAAAAAGCTGCAGGACGCGCAGGCCAGGCGGAACATTATCGACGCAGAAAACTGCCTGCGCGACGCGTTCTACACCGACGTTCAGCCGATGCTGGCCGAGTGGCGAAAGAAAAAAGGCATCGACCTGAACCCGCTGACCGCCTTCCGCGCCAGCGGCTACGAAGCCAAAGCCGCCAAAGAGCGAAGCGAAGCCCGCGCCGCGCGAGGTCAATCGTCCGCCGGTTCGGCTTACGCCTGACCCTCCCCCCTCGCGCTCACTTCCGGTGACACAAGGGCGAAGCAGTCTCACCTTAACTCTCGGCCGGCCAACCCTTTGGCCGGCCGACGCTTTATGTCGTAAAGGACGTCAAACGACGCAAAACCGTGTGAAACGGTGACAAACCGTGTCTTCTTCACGTCGGAACAACGTCATTTCACGCCAACTTTTCAAAGAGCATCCTCCCTCTCCCCAGCGGGGAGAGGGCGGGGGTGAGGGGAGAATTGCCTCACGCCGGTAAAATCTGTGTCGCCAACCCCGCTCTGATCACGATTCGATTGGCGTAATACGCCTTTTCGATATTCCACGTTCCCCCTCACCTAGCCTCTACCCTCCGGGGAGTGGGACCGGAGCGCTCTCCTGAATTAATACCCCGCCCGATCGAAAATGTCGGCCAAAAAATCGCGATTTCCTGCTCGGCCGTGGCCGCTTCCGTACCTGATCGCATCGCCTTCCCACCCATTTCTAACTAGACCTTTCCTTGCGTGTCTGGCATTCTGGTCGACCAACCGAAAGGGGAACATGCACCGCCCATATCCGTTCCAACTCGGCATCGCATTCATGCTGACCGCGTTAAGCCTGCCCCTCCGCGCGCAAACACCCGCCACGCAACCCGCCGACGCGATCAATGCCAAGCTCGAATCGCGCATGGACATCAAACTCACCGGCCTGACCGCCGAACGGGCCGTCCTCAAACTGCAGGAGGACCGGCACATCAACCTGCTCGTCGATTGGGACGGCTTGAAAGACAAGGGACTTACCCGCACGCAGGAACTCACCGGCCAGCTGTCGGACGTGACCGTGCGCGAAGCGATCCAGGTCATCCTTTCCGAAGGGGGCTGTACCGAGCCGCTGCAGATTGCGCGCGACGGCAACTTGCTGCGGATCAGCGGGCCGCCGGTGGTGGAAACGAAAGTGCTTCCGATCGGGAAACTCCTGGATCGGCTACTGAAAGAACTCACAACGTCGCCGCCCAGCGGCGTGACTGTTCCGCCGGGCCCGGCTGATGCGATCGATAAACTCGTCCGTCTGATCCAGGAACAGGTCGACGCCGACACCTGGCGCGACAACGGCGGCACGGCCGGCTCGATCTCGATCCTCGGCCGTCGGATGGTCGTGACGCAGACGCCGGCGACCATCACAAAAGTTGAAAAGCTTCTTCAGGAACTGGAAAAGGACGATGCGAAATAAACGCTTCGTCGTTCCCGCGCTGGTGGCACTCGGCGTGTTTCTAGGTGCCGTGCAATCGCACCGGTCCGCGGCGAGCGCGTACGCCGATCGCCAGGCGCGTCGGCAACAGCGGATGGATGTCGTCATTCCGCAGGTTCAAGCCGATACGCTCTTCGCAGCGTTCGACCAGATCGCCCGCCAGAGCGGCTGCGCGATTCATCTCGACACCAAATCCCTCGAAGCCGGGTCGATCGACGCCAAGACGGAATGTCACGTGCGGCTGTATGACGTGACGCTGGCAGAAAGCCTGACGGTTGTAAGTGAATCGTACTACCTGCGCACCCGGCTCGCATGGTGGTGGCAGGGTGACACGCTGTGCGTGGGCACGGCGGACCCGAAACGCGTGCCGATGCTGCGTGTGTTTGATGTCAGTGACCTGACTTGGGTTGAAGATTCGAAATACCTCAATCTACCAACGATGTGTTTCGGTGGGCCTGCCAACAACAATACGGGTGGTAGCGGAGGCGGTACTACTACAGGGACTGGGCTTTTCGGTAGCTCCGCGGCTAGCGCATCTCCCGACGTCGATGACTCGAGCGTGTTGGCAACATTTATTGAGGAGGTCGTCGCAACCGACACTTGGCGCAGCTATGGCGGTACGATCGGCAAGATCAGCCGGATGGGCGGACGATTGATCATCACGCAAACGCCGGAGAACCAGGAAAAGATCGCAATGCTGTTGGAGAAGCTTCGGACGCCAGATTGATGCGACTGCGCCGCCCACATCTCCACGCGATCGCGATATGGGCCGTCTTGTTGTTCCTACCCGCGGTCTACGGTCTCAGTTACGTCCGATCAGTCGCGGTGATCTGGTTAGGCGGCGGCGGGCCGTCGATTTCGGTGGTGAGCGCGAGGGGAAAGGTCAGTCTCGTCGTCATCCCAGCGGCTGCAACGGTCGAGTCGCCGCCGTCGTTTAATGTGCTGGTGGATCACCCCGCCGAGAACGCGCCATTCGCGCTCTTCCCGGGAACAGCTGAGATCGAGCAATCCTTCGGCGGGTTGGCGTTGTACTATTCGCCTTTTGATCAAGCCGACCCGCTGGGCAGCGCGTGGATGGTGCAGGTCCCGTACTGGCTGCTATGCATCCCGATCGCGATCGTGATCTTCCGCCGGCTGCGCAGAGCCCGCACGCGGTCGATCCGCCGGCGGCGCGGCCTGTGCCTGTCGTGCGGCTACGACTTACGGGCCACCACTGTCCGCTGTCCCGAATGCGGCACGCAAATGTAGGGCGGGACGGAAGTCCCGCCGAACGGAGATTGGCGGGACTTCCGTCCCGCCCTACGTTCGGCGCTCAATTCTTTTTCTTCTTGTCCTTCTTCTTATTCAGCTGATCAAAGATATTCCCGATCGGATCGTCGGCTTTCTTGTCCGTCGGCTGGCTGGCGGCGGGGGCGTTGGGGTCGGCCTTTTTCTTGTTGCCGCCGAGGAGGTTGTCCATGGCGGCCTTCTTCGCCGCGTCGCCGAACATCTTGTTGACGCTATTGCCCAAGTCGAGCTTGGGGCTGGTGACTAGACCTTTCAGTCCGACATCCACGCCGGCCGGCAGGTACTTCTCCAAGTCCTTGGAGAACTGCTTCAGCAGCGACGACGGGAGGTTGACGATGAAATCGTTGAGCTTGAGGCTTTCCATATTCACGCCGCCGGCGAAGCGGATGGCGCGGCCGGCGTTTTCGCCGAGGCTGAGCGTTGTATCCTGCGTGACTTCGCCGTTGGCGATCGTCACCCTGGCGTCGCGGATGTCGCCGCGCAGGCTGTTGCCGAAATCTTTCTCGTTGATCGCGGCGAGAATGACATCGATCGTCGGGTTGCTGATCTGCACCTGCTGCACGTTGTAAACAATGGTGGCCGTGCCGTCATTGCTGGCGCCGGCGTGGGTCATCAGGCTGCTGAGGGGAAGCTTCGTGCATTCCTTTATCGTCACGCTCACCAATCCGCTGGCGCTCTTGGCCTCTGAAAACAGCGGAATGTACTTGCCCGCCTTGGCGGCCAGCACGTTGTTCAGGGCGATCTTGTTGGCCAGCACGTAATCCTTCGGCGTCGTCAGCCGCGGATCTTTCTGCGTGAGGTCGATCGACAGGTTGCTGATGTTCACTTCGCCGGTGTTCAGCGTGAGCGGCGACGGCAGGTTCTGGCCTTCGGGCTTGTTGTAGACCGTGCGGAGGACGCCGTCCTTCAATGTGAAGGGGATTTCGAGATTGCTCGCGTCGACGCCGTTACTCGGCCACTTGGCCGTCGCGATGACGACCGAACCGTCCGCCGACAGCGACTTGACGGCTTCGTTAAACGGCACGTTGGCCGGCAGGCTGCCGCTGACGTTGATGACGCGTTCGAATTTGCCGGTCAGCACCAGGTCATTCACCTGTGCCCGCGTGTCCGCCGGGATCAGGGGCTTGATGATCGGCCAGAGCTTGTCCCACTCACCGTTGAAGTGGACGACGATGTTGTCCATCTGGCGCTTGGTTTCCCAATCGGTCACGCCTCCGGTGACGATGAGCTGCATGGCACCGCTGCTGGGCGCGTCGACGCGCAGGCTGCTGATCTTGGCGTTGTGGGCGACGGTGTCGGCCGACACGTCGACGGCCATCGCAATCTTTGGTTCACTCACGATTTGCTGGCCGGCGGCGTCGAAGGCTTTAAAGTCGTTGAACTCGATCGGGCCTTTCAGCGTGACGGTGTCGCCTTGCGTGCTCAGATCGAGCTTGGCGTTATACGCGGTGGCGAACGGATACAGCTCGCCCGGCTTTTTGCCAGCCAGGATTTCAAGCATCTGCGTCGCGTCCTGCGAATTGCCGTTGATCGCGATCGTGCCGGTGGCTGAGAGCTTGCCCATCGGCGAGGTGATCTTGATCGGCTGCGGCATGGTCAGCTCGGCGATGCCGAGATGGCCGGTCAGGCTCGTGACCGAGACTTCGCGCAGCTGCTCAGCCAGCGGCTGCGAGGTGTCGCCGGTGATGTCGGCCCGAGCCACCACGGCGGCGTCGATGTCCTTGACCTTGTAGATGTTCGGGCCCTTTTGCAGGCGAAGTTCCTTCGTCGTGATGTGATCGATATTCAGCACAGTAGCGGTGTTCTCGTGGATGATGTTGCCGCTGACGTGCACCGCGCCGCGGGTGACATTGATCGGCGCATCGCTCGGCTGGGTGGCCGGCGGCGTGAACGCCTGCATCAGCGAATTGAGCGGGCCGACGTCGCTGATGTCGATCACGAGCTTGGCGCCTTTCACGATCGGCAGGGCCGGGCCCTTAGCGCCGGGAGGGGCCTTGGGCAGGTCGACGGCCACGTCATTCAGCTGCACGTCGGCGAAGGGGGCTTTGACGTACACGCGCGTGTCGTTGATGGACGAGAAATCGGCGGCCGGCGTGGTCTTCAGGCCGAACGTGATCGACTGCCGCTCGCTCGGGCCGCCGTCCTTGGTCTGGATCGACACGTCGTTCGCGGCCATGTCGACCGTGATGGTGTTGGTGTTGGCCGCCGCGCTGGCGAGCTGGATCGTGCCGGTGAGCCGGCCGGTGGCGAGTTTCTGCTCGCTGCCGTTGACTTCAAGCTTGGCTTGGCCGGCGGACACTTTCTGGATGACGTTGGAGAGTTTGACGAGGTCGGCATCGATTTTGATTTTGCCGAGCGGCGAGACGGCCGGGCCGATTTTCTTCACGGTCAGCTCGCCGTCCTGGTTGACCGCGAGCAGGCCGGTGGATTCGTTGATCGCCAGCGTTTTGATGACGACGTTCATCGTCGGCGGCGTCGGCGGCGTGCCGGGCGCGCCGGGGCCACCGCTCTGCTGGAAAGAGCCTTCGCTCTTGATCGCGAGTGTGCCGAGCCCGAGGTCAGGCTTATCGCGCAGCGCGGCGACTAACGGCCCCAGTTCGCGCTGCAGCGACGGCAGAACCACGTTGCACTTCTGCACGGCGTAGCTGGCGTTCGTGCCGTTCTGCAGATCGACGTCGGCCGTCGCGAGGACGTCGACGGTCGGCTTGGCGGCATCGCCGACTTGGGCGGTGAACTTGATGTTCTTGATCGCCTGGATGGAGGTTGCGCTGCGCATCACATCGGCGTCGACGTTCGCCGCGATCTGCGATTCCTGCACGGGCTGATCGGACAGGCCGTCGACGCGGAGGTTGGTGAGCGTCGCCTTGAGCGACGCGTGACCCGGCTTACTCGTGTCCTGCAGGTCCGCCTGCGTGTTAACAGCGAGGTTGAACGCACCGGCCATCTTGATTGCGCCGAAATCGACTAGCTGGCCAAGCTCGGACTGCACTTTAGCGAGCTCGCCGTTGGCTTGGCCCTGCAGCTGGTCGAGCGTCGGTGCGGTGAAGTTGGCGGTGGCGAAACCGCTGGTGAGGTTGAGTTTCAGATCCTTCACGCCCGGCAGGGCGGTTTTGCTTTCGCCAACTTGGCCGTTGATGGCGAGCTTGATCGGCTGAATGTTCACCGGCTTGCTGTTGTTCGTGCCGGAGATGTCAGTGATGTCAGTCGTCAGCGCGAAGGTCGCCACCTGCTCGGCCATTGTGAGGTTGACGGTCTGGTGGAAGTTGCCCTTATCCAGTTTGGTGCCTTCCTGCAGCTTGATGGTGTGCGGCAGCGCGTCGGCCAGCTTCTTGATGTCGACTTTCGCGTCGACCGCGACGTTGCCCGTCGTGCCCGGCGCCTTGTTGTTCGCGAGGTTCATCACGCCGGCCAGCGGGAGATTTACGTCGATCGTCGCGCCGCCCTGATCGAACGTGGCCGTGATGGGTTTGTCGGCCTTGATGGTGATCGAGTTCACGTCGTTCACGCCATTGGGCAGGGCGATGTTGATCGTACCGAGGGCGACTTGGAACGCGTTGGTGGTGTACGTGTCGCCCTTAAGCGCCGGGCCGGAGAGGGCGATCGACTTGCCGTCGATCTGGCCGCTGAGCGTGGCGGATTTGCCGTCCTTCATCACGAAATTGATCTGCCCGTCGGTCGTGCCGCTGGTCGGCGAGATGCCGGCGCTGGGCGGGATGAACGGCGACGCGGCGGGAAGATCCACGTGCCAAGTGACGGCTTCATCGATGTTGGCGGTGTTGAGATCGACGATGTTGTTCTTGATCGCCGCCGCCTTGCCCTTCACCGCCAGGCTGCCGGGCTGGCCGGCGTCGCCGACTTTCATCGCGGCGTTGAGCGCGTGGTCGATCGGCTGATTGATGTCGATGATGGTCGCGTTCGCGTCGATGGACGTGAGGTACAGCGTAGTCTTGCCGTCTTGCTCCACCCTGCCGCTGCTGTTGACGAGCTTGAGCGTGCCCTTGATGTTCGGCAGCTTGCTCGGCTCACCGGCGGGTTTGGGTGCATGATCTTCGTGCGGCGGGCCAGGCTTGTGATCGGGCTCGGATGTTTTCGCGAGCTTGGCGAAGTTGATTTGCCCGTCGCGGTCGATTTTGGCGTCAAACGTCAGCCCGTCGACGACGGTGTCGCCCAAGTTGATGTTCCCGCCGATCGCGCCAAGCAGCGAAAGCTGCGTGCTGAAGCTGTTAATGCCCGCGATCTGGTTGTTTGCATCGTCAAACACCTTCACGCCGCTGGCCTTCACACCGCTGGTCCAGCCGATGGACCAATCCGCCACTTCGATGTGGCCGTTGAGGTTCTTGTTCACCTGGCCGAGCACGATCGACCGGGCCGGGCTGGTGCTGAGGATCGTGGGCATCAGGATTAGCCCAAGGATGATCGCCAGCAGCAGCACGACGAGTACCTTCAGCCACCGGCGTTTTTTCTTGCGCGGTGCGGGTGGCGTAGCAGGGGTACTGGTCGGCGGGAGGGTGGTTTCGCTCATAAGTTTTGCTTTTCTAGTGGACTAAAAGAAATGGACACGGCCGGCACGGCAACGTGAGCGGCGGTCAGTCGATCTTGTTCATGCCGCGTTTATCCAGCGGGCTGGGTGTCGGCAGCACTCCGCCGGTGACGGTCGCGCCGCGGTCTTTCATCGCCTGGTTTTGGATGGCTGTGCTTCCTACGAACCCCAGGTTCGACGGCAGGCCGATCGGGAATTGTCGCAATGCGATGAGTTGGGAGACCGACGGTCGGGCGGTGATGGTCACGTACCGCATGTCGTGCGAGACGACCGGCTTGGCGTCGAGGATCGCGCCGGCGTTGACGACACTGATCTGCGGATCGAACACCGTCGAGCCGCCGGTAAACACCCCTTGGGCGCGGGCCTGCCCGGCCGAGATCGCCAACACCGCCAGCAAGCCGCACATCCAACCGTTGAGTCGCATGGCCTTCCTTCCGGTAACGCAAGTGATTCTACCCACTTATCGTACGCGCGACCACCGCGTTCGGTTGCATGTGTTCGCTGCAGCCGTTAACTTTCGCCACGCAACCGTACAGAAAGCGGAGGATCATGAGTTCCACGAAGCGAAAGGTCGCCCTCGTCACCGGCATCACCGGTCAGGACGGGTCTTACCTGGCTGAACTGCTGCTGGGCAAGGGCTACGACGTGCACGGAATCGTGCGGCGGAGCAGCTCGTTCAATACCGACCGCATCGAGCACCTATACCGCGATCCGCACGATCCCGACGCCCGCCTGCACCTGCATTACGGCGACTTGGTTGACGGCATGGGTTTGCGCGAAATCCTCACGCGCGTCGCGCCGGACGAGGTGTATAACCTGGGCGCGCAAAGCCACGTCCGCGTGAGTTTCGATCAGCCGATCTACACCGTGCAGGCCGACGCGCTGGGCACGATGAACCTGCTGGAAGCCATCCGCGACACCCGCCTGCCGACCAAGTTTTATCAGGCCAGCAGCAGTGAAATGTACGGCAAGGTGGTCGAGACGCCGCAGACGGAAGCCACGCCGTTTTACCCGCGCTCGCCATACGCGTGCGCGAAGGTGTACAGCTTCTGGCAGACGGTGAACTACCGCGAAAGCTACAACATGTTCGCGTGCAACGGCATTTTGTTTAACCACGAGTCGCCCCGGCGCGGCGAGACGTTCGTCACCCGTAAGATCACCCGGGCGGCGACGCGGATCAAGGAAGGGCTGCAGGAAAAGCTGTTCCTTGGCAATCTCGATGCGAAACGCGACTGGGGTTTCGCCGGCGACTACGTCGAGGCGATGTGGCTGATGTTGCAGCAGGACACGCCGGACGATTACGTCGTCGCGACGAACGAAACGCACAGCGTGAAGGAGTTTTTAGCCGAGGTGTTCGGGCATCTGGGCATGGATTGGGAAAAGTACGTCGGCATCGATCCCCGATATTTCCGGCCGGCTGAGGTGGATTTGCTGCTCGGCGATCCGGCTAAGGCCACCAAGCAACTGGGTTGGAAGCCGAAGGTCACGTTCAAGGAGCTGGCGAAGATGATGACCCAGGCGGACTGGGAACTGGCCAAGCGTGAGAAGCTGATCGCCAACCACAAAGGCTAATGCATTGGTCCCCTCTCCCTCCGGGAGAGGGTTAGGGTGAGGGACATACGGCGCCCCATTTTCGAATGTTGCTCGCAAAGGAACGCCGTCTGCCCCTCACCCCGGCCCTCTCCCGAAGGGAGAGGGAGTAAAACATGAATTTCGACAAATCCGACAAAATCATCATCACCGGCGGGGCGGGGTTCTTGGGCTCGTTCGTGATCGAACTGCTCAAGCAGCGCGGCTACACCAACCTGTACGTGCCGCGCAAAAAAGACGTCGATCTCACCCACGAGGCGTCGGTCGAGAAAATGTACGTCGACCAGAAGCCCGCCGTCGTTCTGCACCTGGCGGCGGAAGTCGGCGGCATCGGCGCGAACCGCGACAACCCCGGTCGGTTTTTCTTCGCCAACATGGCGATGGGCATGCACCTGATCGAGGCCGCCCGCAAGTTCGGGCTGAAGAAGTTTCTGCAGGTCGGCACGATCTGTGCCTATCCGAAGTTCACGCCCGTGCCGTTCAAGGAAGACGATCTGTGGAACGGCTACCCCGAAGAAACGAACGCCCCCTACGGCGTGGCGAAAAAAGCGTTAATGGTGATGTGCCAATCGTACCGCCAGCAGTACAACCTGAACGCCGTCTACTTGCTGCCCGTCAACCTGTTCGGCCCGCGCGATAATTTCGACCTGCACACCAGTCACGTGATCCCCGCGTTGATCCGCAAGTGCGTCGAAGCCAAGCAGCGCGGCGACAAAGAAATCGTCGCCTGGGGCACCGGCCAAGTCAGCCGCGAGTTTCTCTACGTTGAAGATTGCGCCCGTGGTATCGTCGACTCGATGGAAAAGTACGACAGCCCCGAACCGATGAACCTCGGCAGCGGCCGAGAGATCACGATCAAGGATTTGACGGAGCTGGTCGCCAAACTCGTCGGGTTCGAAGGCAAAATCACCTGGGACAGCACGAAACCCGACGGCCAACCGCGGCGGTGTTTGGACGTCTCGCGCGCGAAGGCGGAGATCGGATTTGTGGCGCAGACGACGCTGGAGGATGGGCTGCGGAAGACGATTGATTGGTACATCAAGAAATCAGAATGACGAAACCCGAAACCCGATTGAATGACGAAATCCGAATGACGAACAAGGTCTCTGTTTCGTCATTCGGATTTCGTCATTCGTCATTCATTCGGATTTCGGGTTTGGTCATTCGGCTTTGACATGATTCTCATCATCTCCCAAACCTTCATCCCCGACCCCGCCGCGGTTGGGCAGTTCATGGCCGACGTCGCCGGCGAGATGAGCCGGCGAGGCCATCGCGTAAAGGTCTATACGCAGGACCGCGGGTACGAAGACCCATCACTCCGCTTCCCGCGGCGGGAGACGATCGCCGGCGCGGACGTCCGCCGATTCCGATTCGCCTCCTTCGGCAAGAAATCCATCCTCACCCGCTTGATGGGCACGGCCTCGTTCATGATCCAGAGCTTTTGGGTGATGCTGTTCACGCCGAAACTGGAAGGGATTTTCTTCAGTACGTCGCCGCCGATGATTGGCTTGGTGGCGAGCTTGGCCGGACTGATCCGTCGGGTGCCGGTGGCGTATTGGGCGATGGACTTAAATCCCGATCAGCTCTACGCACTCGGCAAACTCAAACCGACCGATTTCACCGCGCGGCTGATCGAGGCGGTCAACCGATTCATTCTTCGGCGGTCCTCGCTCGTCATCACGCTGGACCGTTACATGGCCGATTCGCTGAAAAAGCGAAACGTGCCGGACGAGAAGCTATTGATCCTCCCGCCGTGGCCGCATGAGGACCATTTGAAGGCGAACGATGAAGTAGGAACGATGAACGATGAACAGAATACCGATTCGTTTATCGTTCATCGTTCATCGTTCATCGTTTCTGACAACAATCCTTTCCGCGTCCGCCACAACCTAGTTGGCAAATTCGTCGTCATGTACAGCGGCAACCATAGCCCGTCGAATCCGCTCGACACGCTGCTGCAGGCAATGCTGGCATTCAAAGACGACCTCGACATCCGCTTCCTCTTCGTGGGCGGCGGGCTGGGGAAGAAGGCGGTCGAGCAGTTTGTGGTCGATCACGCGCTCGCCAACGTCGTTTGTCTGCCGTACCAGCCGCTGGTGGAGCTGAAACACTCCCTGCGGGCGGCCGATGTTCACGTGGTTTCGCTCGGCGAGCCGATGGTGGGCATCGTGCACCCGTGCAAGATTTACGGCGCGATGGCCGTCGGCAGGCCGGTGCTGTTTCTCGGGCCGGCGCCGTCGCATATCGCGGACCTGATGAACGGCACCGACTTCGGCTGGCACATCCGCCACGGCGACGTAGCCGGCGCGGTGGACGCGATCCGCGCCATCCGCAGCAGCTCGGCCGACGACTTGTCCGCCAAAGGCGCGGCGGGGCAGCGGTTGCTAAACGATCAACTTGGGCAAACACGGTTACTCAAGACATTGGCCGATCGGCTGGAACAAACTTTTGGAGGTGCGTGATGCGTTGGATGATGCTTGTGCTGGTGGCGCTGGTGGGGTTGTCGGCGTGCGATAAGCGGATCAAAGAAGCACGGGTCGTAGAGCGGGATCGGGAATTGGCGTCGTCGAGATAGTTTTTTTCTGTCGCGCTGAAGGGGGCGAAGTGCCTTTCAATCACTGGCTCGATCAGGGTGTGGCTTCGATGTAGATGTCCGCCTTGTGGCGCGTCACGGACACTTTGAAGTCGCGATAGAGCAGCGTCTTGAACACTTCGTCCCACGGAAACATGCGGGTGTGAAAGACCTTGATGCGAAATCCTCCCAGCGCATCGCTCAAAATCCCGGTATCGCCCATCAGGTAACGCAACTGCTGGCCGACGTCGACGACGGGGACTGATCCTTCCGGAACTTTGGGATTCATGAGCGATCCTCCAACCAGCTCAAAGCATGGGTTGATTGACCAACCCATGACGCACCGTCTAGTTCAGAGTCCACAGCACACCGACATAGCACTCCACCCCATCATACCCCGGGTTTTTTTCAGGCCCGTGTTGGCGGGCGTTGGACATGTGGAAATATCGCGCTCCGCCGATGAGCCACATTTTTTCGTTCAATTGATAGCCCGCCCCAAAGCCGACGAGGGGGTTGAAGTTGTAGGTCGTGCCGCCCTTGGGTTCGGGACTGTCGAGCCACGTATAACCGATGCCGCCGTCGAAGTAGACGGTCAACTTCTCGCGATTGAAGAAGTGGTATCGGCCCATGATCGATAGCTCGGTGCCCTGGGCCGCCTCGCCGCCGGCCTGGTCGATCACCATGCCGTGGGCGTTGATGTTGAGTGAGTGGTTGTCAGCAAAGTAATACCCCACGCCGACGGTGGCCTTGGTGATGTGATCGTCCGAATACCGGATCGGCGGCACGTACGACAGCCATGAGTGCGCGACGACCGTGCCCTTGGGGAACGGGATCGACGCTTTATCGAGCCGCAGATCATCGTCCTTCGGATCAGCAGCGAAGACGGTGGCGGTGAGCAGAAACAAGGCCGTAAGGACGCATCGAATCATATCGGCATTATGACAGCGACGATTTTGTTTTGGTAGGACAGACATTCCTGTCTGTCACGGGCGGATGTACTCATCCGTCCGTACCAACCGTTGCTGGGCGAGAAGAGTATGAATCGATGAGTACATCGCTTCGTGACAGACAAGAATGTCTGTCCTACCGGGAACAGTTAATGCCCGTGATGCTGCGTGGGCTTAGCCGTCTTTCGCGGCTCCGGCGACGGCGGGGGACTTGTCTGCAAATCCACCATCGTGCGATACCGCCCGCTGGCGGCCATCAGTTCTTCGTGACGGCCGACCTCGACGATCCGGCCATTCTCCAGCACCACGATGCGGTCGGCATCCATGATGGTGCTCAGCCGATGCGCGATGACGAAGCTCGTGCGGTCCTGCATCAGCGTCTGCAGGCTGCCGTGGATGAGCCGCTCGCTTTCGGTATCGAGATTGCTGGTGGCTTCGTCGAGGATGAGGATCCGCGGGTCGGCCAGGATCGCGCGGGCGATCGTCAGCCGTTGCCGCTGTCCGCCGGAGAGTTTCACGCCGCGCTCGCCGATGATCGAGTCGTATTGGTCCGAAAGTTTCTCGATGAATTCGTGCGCGTTGGCGAGCCTGGCCGCGTGGCTGATTTCTTCCAGCGTCGCGTTCCTTCGGCCGTACGCGATGTTTTCCGCGATCGTGCCGTCGAACAGAAACGTGTCCTGCTCCACGATGCCCAGTAGCCGGCGGTAGCTGTCGGCGGTGATGTCGCGCAGGTCGACGCCGTCGAGCATGATCCGCCCGCTCGTTGCGTCGTAGAACCGCGCGACGAGATTGCACAGCGTCGTCTTCCCCGCGCCGCTCGGGCCGACGAGCGCGATCGTCTCGCCCGGCTGGACGTCGAGCGAAATCTCGTTTAGCACGGGCTTGGGCGCTTCTTCGCCGTCCCTGGTTTTTGAGCTGTTGTAGATGAACGAGACGTTGTCGAACGTGATTCGCCCGGTGACCGTGGCGCGATCGACCACCAGCGCTCCCGGCTTGCTCGGCATCTCCAGCGGTTCGCCGAGCAGGTCGAGCACGCGATCGAGCCCGGACAAACTGTTCTGCAGCGCGGTCGCACTGCCCGCGAGTGCCGCGATCGGGCCGAGCAGCATCGCGAGGTAGCTGAGGAACATCACCAGGTCGCCGACGGTCAGCGCCTGTTTGGCGGTGATCAGCCCGGCGTTGAGCTTGGCCGCGTCGGTCATCACGCGGTTGCCGCCCCACCAGAGGAGGATGGCCGATGCGACGGGGATCATCACGCCCCAGAGGAACTCTACGCCGCGCATCCACCACCAGGCGAAGATTTCCTGCCGCGCCATGAGGTGCCCGCTCCGCGTAAACGTGCCGGCCTCGGCCTGCTGACGGCTGAAGCTGCGCACCACGCGCATCCCACCGAACGCTTCGGTCGCGTGGCTGTCGATCTTCTGCCGCGTGTTGCGGATGTCGCGGAAGATCGGACGGATCCGCGCGATCCACGTGCGGTGTGTCATCCAAACCGTCGGCAGCAGCAGCAGCGAGCCGAGGAGCAGCCGCCAGTCGGTCCACGCCAGAATGATGACGATGCTGACCAGCTGCACGATCGCTCGCGACGGGTTGTAGAACATGGAAAAGATCAGCTCCGCCACGCCGCCGGCGTCTTCACGCAGGATCGACGCGACGCCGCCGCTCTTGAGCTCATACACGCGGTGCAGCGGCAGGCGGACGGCGTGATCGAACACGCGCTTGCGGACGGAGACTTGCACGCGCTTGGTCATCCGCGTCGTCTGCCACCGGCTCCACAGGCCGACGACTTCCGACATCGCCGCCAGCACAACCATGACGACGGCGACAAACGTCAGCAACTGCCGCGGCTCGTGCGGCAGCGGAATCCACGCCGGCAACTGCGGCGGCAGGGGTTTGTCACGCAGGACGCTGTCGAAAATGATCTTCGTCCCGTAGAGCGGGACCAGGCCGAGCATGGTCGACAGGCCCAGTGCCAGCAGCACGAGAAACAGCGTCTGCCGGAAGCCGGCCATCAACCGCCAGAACTCTTTGAGGAGGACAAAAAACGACCGCGACCGCGGGCCGTTGCGCTTCGGCTCGCCGCCACCTTCGTGCGAATGCGAATCGCTGGCGCCGGTCTTTTTCGCCTCGAGGCGCTTTTTCTTCAGGTTGGCGCGATATTCAACATACCGGCGACGGCTGGATCGAAACGGGACAGGCATGTCGGCATTATAGGCGAAATCTCTGTGCCGTGGCGCAGCGTGGCGATGATTGGGCATGTTCAGCAAACAGCGATACTTTTATACTCTTCACACCGGCCGGGGCCTCGCACCCTGGCAAGTTGCTAAGGAGCTCGATATGTCATTCATCCGCGTCGCCGAGCTGGAGATCGACCCCGCCCAGCTTGACGGCTACACCGCGGCCGTTCGCGAAGAGATTGACGACTCGGTCCGAATCGAGCCCGGCGTACTGGCCATCTACTGCGTCGCGGAGAAGGATCAGCCGCATAAGCTGAGATTCTTCGAGATGTATACCGACGAAACGGCGTACAAAACCCACATCGCGTCGCCCCATTTCAGGAAGTACGTGGAGGCGACGACGGGCATGATCACCTCGCGAAAGCTGATCGATGTGAACGAGGTTCAACTGAGCGCCAAGCAAAAGCCGCCGGGCTAAGGTGACATTTGTCCTCGTGTTATCTCGAAAAGAGCGTCGTATATTGGCGCCAATGACAGCCCTTCAAATTCTTTCGGCGATCCTCGCGCTCGCATCGCTTTCGGCGGCGTGTCGGGCAGAAAACCCCGTGGTGCAGACCAAATTCACCGCCGATCCGGCGCCGCTCGTCGTCGGCGACACGGTCTACCTCTTCGCCGGGCATGACGAAGACGATGCACGCGGTTTTCACATGCTGGATTGGCTCTGCTATTCGACCAAGGACATGGTCAACTGGACCGATCACGGGGCCGTCGCTTCGCTGGCCACCTTCCCGTGGGCGGCGCAGGACAACGGCGCCTGGGCGGGGCAGGTGGTTCAACGTGACGGCAAGTTTTACTTCTACGTGCCCATTAGCGCCGCCGGAACCGGCAAGGATAGGGAAGTGATCGCCGTGGCGGTTGCGGATAACCCGCTGGGGCCCTACACCGACGCACTGGGCAAGCCGCTGGTTGATCGGCACAGGGGCTACATTGATCCGACGGCCTTCGTGGACGATGACGGCCAGGCGTACCTCTACTTCGGCAACCCCAACGCCTGGTTCGTCAAATTGAACAACGACATGACCTCCTGTTCCGGCGAAATCGCGTTAGCTCAAGGCAAGCCGAAGAATTACCAGGAAGGCCCGTGGCTCTACATACGCAACGGCCATTACTACCTGGCCTACGCCTCCACCTGTTGCCCCGAAGGCATCGGCTACGCGATGAGCGACAAGCCTACCGGCCCTTGGGAGTTCAAGGGCGACATCATGGACGGCCATCCGCTGTCACCCGGAAACCATCCCGGGATCATCGACTTCAAAGGTAAATCGTACGTCTTCGGCTTTAACTACAAACTCAACTGGGAACTCTCGCCCGTGAAGCGCGAGCGGCGATCCGTTTGCGTGGCCGAGCTGACCTACAATGCCAACGGCACGATTCAAAAACTCCCGTGGTGGAACGATGAAGGCGTCTCCCAGGTCGGCACGTTCGATCCTTACGCGCAGGTCGACGCCGCTACGATCTGCTACGAGAAGGGCGTCAAGACCTTACCACGTGGCAAAGACAAGCAAGGCGTCTACGTCAGCGTCATCGAAAACGGCGCGTGGATCAAAGTCAAAGGCGTTGATTTCGGTGAAAAAGGCCCCGCCAAGTTCACCGCCAGCCTCGCCGCCATCGGCGAAGGATCAACTTTGACCGTTCGAATCGACTCCGAAACGGGAACGACGATCGGCTCCCTCAAAGTCAACCCCACGGGCGGGCTGGATCAATGGCAAACCCAATCCTGCAAACTCACCGGCCCGAAGGGCGTCCACGACGTCTATTTCAAATTCTTCGGCAACGGCTCGCCGGTAATGAATTTCGATTGGTGGAAGTTTGAGCAGTAATCGTGGATAGATGAGCTACTTCACTGGGATGGGGTACACCGAATGAGGACGAATGTAGCCGGCCATGCTATTTTGATGTTTAATAGACCAAAATCGCAGAACCAGAATTGCAGCTATTATGATTGACAGTTAATCTCGGGTGAACCCCCGAGATTAACGAGCCTCAGGTGGGAATGTTATCTGGTCCGCGGGTCAATGTAATACCTGGCTCATTGACGGGAGAATTTCGGTGCCATCAATTGACGATCTTCGGAAGCGATTCGCGATGGACGGGGCTGTTAAGCAATCGCTTATCGACAACTCCGATGACGAGAACAAGGTTCACGCGGTGGAGCATCATTTCATTGCGGACACGAGCACGCCGCTCGAAAAATTGAGCGGGTGCACAGGGGCGCTAGGGTTTCGCCATTCCGATATTGTCGAAACTGAGCACAACGGAAATCGACATTGGTCGCTCGACGTAATAAGCGATCGCGATACGAAGCTGAAACTACTCACCCGTGAGTCGATTTTCATGTTGGCCCTTGCCGAGGCTTTCGGCGCTACTTACGACGGTTGGGGCACGCTAATCGCGAAGTAACGGGCACGCTTACGGCTCTTCCCGCTCGCCGTGATGGAAGGTGATCTGCAGAATCGGCTTCGTTGGCTCCCGGAGCCATCCGGCGGATGATGCATCACGCGCACAGGAACGGACCGGCCGGGCGGAACGGTCCTTGTGAATCGAGAGACGGTCGAGCGCCCGGCCGGCCGTTCAACGTTGTTCCGTTATTCACCTCGGAGACGATGCCTTTCTTCACCACTGATGTTCCATGTCCGTCGTGCGGCTACAACCTTCGCGGGCTGTCGCTCGGACACGGTTGCCCGGAGTGCGGGTTGAAGGTCGTCTCAAATGAACCGACCCCGGACGAGCGGATCGAAACTAGACGTATCGAGGCGGAGGTCGAGGACAACCTTCGTCAGATGGAAGAAGAAAAGGCGAGGCGAGAGCAGATTACGTGTTTTCTGGCTGCGTGGGATCACCGCGGCGAACGTTTTGACCGTGTGCTCGAACGGATCGAGAAGCTCCTCGACCGATACGGCGGCGGCGAATAACCCGCCGTTGGGGCGGATCGCGGCGGCGGTGTACTTTACTAATGATCGAGCGTCGCGCGTGCGCCGCCGCGGCCGTTGAACGGCATTACGTTATTCAACTGCAGGCCACCGGGATGGACGACCCGAATCGGCTCAGCGTGATGTACGACGGGCAGCCGATCGGTTACGTCGAAATCGTCGACCGATCGCCGCGAAAAGTCGTTGGCCGCCTTGTGCCTAGTGGTGCCTTCGCGCAGAACTGTCAGCTCATCGACGAAGCCAGAGGCTGGGCGAAACGTTTCGATAGCAGCCACGACAGCGACTCGCTCGATTACCTTGCCTTCGACAAATATGTCGAACTGACGAAGCAGTTGACCTCTAGAATCGTAATTCCGGAACTTCGAACCGCGATCGAAGAGTTCGCGGTGGACCAAAACTTTGGTGTCGAAGTAACACTTGGCGAAGCAGTCGAATAACCCGCCGTTGGAGAGGACCGCGGCGGCGGTATACTTCACTTGCGGTCGAGCCTCGCGCGTGCGCCGCCGCGGCCGTTCAACGGCAATCCGTTATTTCTCGAGAAGGAGCCCGTATGTACGAGACGAAAACCGACACGACCGCTCTTGCCTGGTCGCCCACGGGTTGGCCGGGGGTTTCGATGAAGATGCTGCAGCAGGTCGAGTCGACCGGCGGGATGGTGGGGATGATGCGGATGGAGGCGGGGTGTTCGATCCCCGCTCACAGCCACACGCACTCCGATCAGGCCGTGTTCGTGATCGAAGGGGATCTCGTCGAAGAAGGCGTGACCTATGGCCCGGGGAGCTTCCTCCTCGCCAAGGCCGGCACGCCGCACGGCCCGCACGGCACGTCGGGCGGCTGCGTGCTGCTGAGCACGTATTTCGGCAAGCCGGACTTTGTGCCAGTGGGATAAACGATGGGGTGCCACGCGTCGCCGGTATTCAGGCAAGGGGACTCTTATGAATGGTGCTAACGATCCGAACCAGGCGTGGCGAGATCTCGCGCCGGATTACGAGCGGGCCAGGGCGAAGGAGGACTCATTGGACCGGCTTGTCGAGTGGCCGGCGCAGCGAGGCCTTTTGGGTGATATCGCGGGTCGTTCGGTGCTCGATGTCGGGTGCGGCAACGGTGCAAAGCTCGCCGAGCTTGTCGGAGAGGGTGCGATCGCTTCGGTGGGTCTCGATATCAGCGGCAACTTCGTTGACGCCCGGCCGCGGGACTTGGAGTTCGTCCGAGGCGATCTTTCTGTGCTGGATGCGCTGCCCGAGCTGGCCGGCCGCAGGTTTGATCGGATCTTGTTTCTGCAGTCGTTCGGCTACGCGAAGGACCCGGTCCGCACCCTGCGGGCGGCGCGAGCGATGCTGGCCGACGACGGATTCATCCTGTTGTCCAAGACGCAACCGCTCCGATACGCGGTCGAACGAGCCGAACGGAATGGGACTTCGTTGGGCGAGGAGTACTTCTCCGCCAGTTCCTTCTCCTACGCCAGTTACTGGAACGACCAGATCACCCTGACCAAGCGGCCGTACACGATCTCCGATCTGATCAACACTTTCAGCGCGGCAGGGTTGTGGATCGAGACCGCGATCGAGCCTCAACTGTCCGATGATGCCCGACGACAGTACCCGCACAAGCAGGCGTGGATGAGCAAATATTTCGGCATTCTGATCTTCAAGCTCAGGGCCCGCCCCGGGCAATAGGGCATTTTCTTCATGATTATATTCGATCGTGTAGAGCAGGGTGCCATGGCCACGCACCCGCGAGGTGTCGATCGAACGACAGAGCATTGAGCGTGGGCCATGTATTCCGGCTAACGGCATGGCCACGTGGGACCCTTGGTTTGCGTACTAGCGCCTATTGAAGGCGTGGCCATGGCACCCGCTGCTGATTTTCAAGTCGCCCATTGCACGATCCCTTGCCTCGCGCGGCATTATCCTGGTCCTTCAAATACGTGTGCCGTTCGAAATTGCACGATCTTGATTGAGCGATTTGGTAATATCGAAAGTGGGTAGGGCAGGTCTTGATCTGCCGATTATGTGCGAACAAGGACCAGGAGCGGCAGGTCAAGACCTGCCCCACGGACTTCATCAAGTCGGTCGTGATGTTTGATATGCTCCTTCTCCTATGGGTGTCGTTGACGACATTCTCGCAGAGCGATATTGCGGTGTAGTTCACTGTGGCGTGTCTCAGCTTAACCAAAGAGATGTATTAGAACTCGCCCGGGAGTTTGGACTGCATGAGGATCCACTGGCGTTTACACCGGTCACAGCGTCCAATGCAATGGCCCTGCTAACTTCGATACTTCACAAAGACATGGCCAATCGACAGCCAGTAATGCCGCAAGAGCGCGCGAAAGAGTTAGCGGAGCAATTCGTTGAGCAATTCGGCGAGGATGTAACGTTCTACAGCAACGGTTGGACTGGATGGGAAACGGGATCGACCAGTTGGTATCCTGCCACTGACGCTACCTTTGACACTGGCGTCTTAATCTTGGGGAAGGATCGCTCGGGTTGTATTTGGGTCGAAGATGAAGATTGAAGTACGTAGGGCGGGATGGAAATCCCGCCGCGAGTGACGTGGCTTCGGCGGGATTGCCATCCCGCCCTACATCATTCACGCCATCACCCGGTCCAGCGCCACGCACATCGGCTTGACGTACTCCGCACCGAAGAGTTGAACGTGATTCATCAGCTCGTACAGGTGGTACACCGGCTTGCGGATGCGGTGGTAGTCGGCGTCTAGCTTGTGATGGTGCTGGTACGCCTTGTAGAACGCGGGCGTGGTGGTGCGGAAGAGTTCTAAATACGCCAGCTCGGCTTCGGCGTGGGCGTATTTGCAGTTGGGGTCTAAGACGGCGGCGAGGTGCCAGCGGCCGTCGCCGTTTTTCTTGGTCAGCAGGTTGCCGCTCCAGAGGTCCCAGTGCACCAGCCGCGGGGGATCGTCGTGGTGAAGCCACGCGCCCAGGCGGTCGTGCACTTTGGCGAGTTGCCGTCGCGTCTTGACCGGCACGAGCGGCGACTTTTCCACCGCGTCGAAGATCGGCTGATACAACTGACGATAAAACGACGACCAGCTGGCGGCGGTCAGGTAGCCGTCGGCGTGGATGGCGCCGAAGCTCGTCGACGTTTCCGCGTGCAATCTAGCGACGACGGTGGCCAGCTCGTTCTGCAGGTGATGAAACTCCTCCTCGGTGCAGTGCGTTTTGGCGGCTGTCCAGTCGATGCCTTCGATGAACTCCATCAGCAGGTAGCTGTGTGGGAAATCCAGCGTGGCGGTGGTGCACTCGTAGACGTCGGGGACGGGGATGCCTAGGTCGCGCAGCAGTTTGAGTTGATGGGCTTCGTCGCGATACGCGTGATTAACGCGGTGGGGCGAGATTTTCAGCACGACGTTTTTGCCGTCGTTGAGCGTCAGCTGGAAAGTGGTGTTGACACAACCCCCGTGCAACGGCTTGACCTGCGCCAGGTCGGCCGCGCTACCAGCCCATCCCTGAACGATCTGCCGCAGAAGCTGCCACGAGATGTCACTCTCCGTGACGGACATGGCTGCTATAGCATGGCAACGGGCGCGCGCCCTGACAATCAAAATTTTGGAAGATCGATCGTTAATTTTCGCAATCGCGCCGGCTGACTTAGAATGCCCGCAATGGCCAAACGTTTTTTCTTAGTTTTATCGGTCTGGTTGAGCGCGACGGTGATCGGCTGCGCGGCGCACGCACCGCAAGGTCCGCAGCCGACAGCGAAGCAGACGATCGAGTTTCTCGCGTCCGACGCCCGCGAAGGCCGCGGCGTGGGCACCCACGGATTGGACTCGGCGGCGGATTACATCGCCACACAATTCAAGGCCGACGGGCTGAAGCCGCTTCAAGGTGCGCCGGCGTATTTTCAGCCGTTCGAATTCCCGCGAGCCACCACTGTCGATCCAGCCACCGTCCTGATCGTCGGCGGCAAGTTGCTGGAGCGCGACAAGACTTTTCGGCCTCTGGGTGTGTCGGCGGAGAAGGAATTCGACGGACCGCTGGTGTTCGCCGGCTATGGCATCGATCTCGGCGACGATCACAAGCAGGATTACAACGACTACCTCGACCTCGACGTCCGCGGCAAGGTGGTGATGGTGCTGCGGTACGAGCCGCGCGACAAGGACGGCAACAGCGTGTTCAGCCATGGCAAGGAATGGTCGGATCATGCGACGTTCGTCGCGAAGGCGCGAGAGGCACAACAGCGCGGCGCAGCCGGTGTGATCATGGTCGACCCGGCGAGCAAGGGGCTGATGCCTTTCATGCCCGGCGCGTCGGACGAGATTCAATTGCCGATGTTGACGATTACCACCGCGGTTGCGGATGAGCTGCTCAAGTCGGTGGGAATGCCGGATGTGGCGGCGCTCAAGGCTCAGATCGACGCGACGCTGCAGCCGGCGTCGGGGGCGCTGTCGGTGGAGCGCCGGGTGGTCACGTCGGGGCCGGTGGTGGATGACGTGCGCGTCTCGGGGCAGGTGAAGTTCGTCCGGCAGATGGCGAAGGTGAAGAACGTGTTGGCTGTGCTGCCCGGCAGAGGATCGGTCGCGGAGGAATACATCGTTGTCGGCGCACATTACGATCACCTGGGCACCAGCAAGGCCAAGCATCCGGAGATTTTCCACGGCGCCGACGACAACGCGTCGGGCACGACGGCGCTGCTGGAGATCGCCAAGCGCATCACCGCGGCCGGTGGAAATAATAGGCGATCGATCGTCTTCGCCGCGTTTACGGCTGAAGAGGAAGGGCTCATCGGTTCCAACTACTTCGTCAAGCATCCGCCGGTGCCACTGGAGAAGATCGTGGCGATGATCAACCTCGACATGGTCGGCCGGGTACGAAACCAAACGCTCTACACCGGCGGCGGCGGGACGGCGGCGGCGTTTTCGGAGATTTTGAAGAAGGCCGACGATGCATCGCCGTTGCAGCTGAAAAGCATGGGCGACGGCGGGCTCGGGCCGAGCGATCACATGAGCTTCGCGATGAAGAAAATCCCCGTGATCTTCCTCTTCAGCGGGCTACACGCCGATTACCACCGGTCGACGGATACGGCCGACAAGATTAACGTCGCCGGCATTGAGCAGACGGCCGATCTCACGGTAAACCTGCTCCGGCAGCTCGACACGATGCCGCGGCAAACCTACATCGCGACGGCCGACGCGAAGGGCGAGAACGTCAGCATCGGCTTCGGCACTGGCGATCGAGGCGGCGAACCGGTGCGGCGGGTGACACTGGGCGTCGTGCCCGACTATACTTCCGGCGATAGCGTGACCGGCGTGAAGATCACCGACACGATGCCCGATTCGCCCGCGGCCAAGGCAGGGCTGATGGCGGACGATGTGGTGGTGAAGCTGGGTAACACGGATATCGAATCGCTGGAGGGTTTATCCGCCGCGCTGCAGGTGGTCGAGCCGAATAAGCCGACGACGGTGACGGTGGTCCGCGGCGGACGTCGCATGGAATTTCCCGTGACGCTGGTCGAGAAAAAGTAGGGTGGGCTATGCCCACCGATGCGGATTCGAAATCACGGTGGGCGAAGCCCACCCTACGAGAGAAATATGGACATAACGGGAATTGTGATCGTCGACCACGGCTCGCGTCGGGCGGAGAGTAACGCGATGCTGGAAGAAGTCGCCCGCCAGTTCGGCGAGCGGTTTAAGCAGACTCACGACATCGTCGAAGCGGCCCACATGGAAATCTGCGAACCATCGATCGCCACCGCGTACGCTGCGTGCGTGGCGCGCGGCGCGACGCGCATCATGGTGCTGCCGTTCTTCCTTGGGCCGGGCAAGCATTGGACCAAAGACATTCCTGCCCTGGCGGCCGAGGCCGCTGCGCAACATCCCGGCACGCAATACCACGTGGCCATGCCGCTGGGGATCGATGACCTGATTCTGGATCTGTTGAACAAGCGGGCGACCTATTGCCAGGGAAATAGTTTTCTTTGCGATAGTTGCCGTGGTACGATCCGCAGCGGTGAGCCGGGGTTGGCGTCTCTCGAACCCAAACCCGTTCACGATGATAAGAAGCCGGCGTTGTGCTCGACCTGTCCGTTCCAGGGTCAGCCCTTGCCGCAGACAGTGGGAACCTGACCGCGCGCAGCTGTATTTCAGGGGTAGGGCGGGATGAAGCCGGAATCGAATAGAAATCTGCCGCGCTGGGTGACGCCCTGCGCGATCGGCCTGTCATTGCTGATTGCACTGGTGGCGGCGAGGTCGTCAAAACGACGTACGGCGACCGCTGCACCATCGAAGTTAGAACATACTCACGTTCAAAAGACGACCGAGCAATTGCCCTCGTAGCACGGGCGTCCCGCCCGTGTCAGGGTGCATGGAATAGGTGTTCATTCAATTAACACACAACGATTTCTCTCGCTCCACATTGGTTTGGCACGGGCGAGACGCTCGCGCTACGGGATGCGTCAATCGCCATCAGTACGCGTGACTTCAGTGTTTACTTTTACGGGTGCCGCCGATGTGAAGACCGACGAATCGATCGCGGGCACCGTTGCCCACTGCATGCCGGCTTGCATGAGGCGGGAGGCGAATCCCTCGGCCTGGTCTTCTTCGCCGTGGACGACGTAGGCGCTGGTTTGTTTCGTCAGCGTCGGCTTGAGAAAGCGGAGCAATTCGTCGCCGTCGGCGTGGGCGCTTAGGCCGTGGATGGTTTTGACCTCGCAGCGGACGTCGTACCAGCGGTCGAAGATACGAACGCGTTTTTGTCCATCCTGCAGTCGTCGGCCGAGTGTGCCGTAGGGTGTGAAGCCGACGAAAATCACCACGTCTTTCGGCCGCTCGAGGCTCAACTTCAGATGGTGCAGCACCCGGCCGAACTCGCACGTCGGGCTCGAGGCGATGATCACGCACGACCCGCTTTGCCCGTTGATTTTACGACTCTGCTCGCCGGTGCTGGCGAACGTCACGTGGCTCAGGCCGAACAAATCTTTGTCGCCGATGAGCGAGGCGGTCTCGTCGTCGTAGTACCCGCGGTGCATCGCGTAGATCTTGCTGGCGTCGACTCCCATCGGGCTGTCGACGAAGACGGGGATGTTCGGGATCTGCTTCTCCGCGATGAACCGCTGCATGTACCACAGGATCGTCTGCGTGCGCCCGACGGCGAACGATGGCACGATCAGCCGGCTGCCGCTGGTGATGACTTGCTTCACGGTCGCGAGGAGCGCCGGGCCGACGGCGTCCATCGGGCCGTGCTCCTTCATGCCGTACGTGCTTTCGGTGATGACCAGATCGACCGGCCCGGGCAGCGGGTGCGGGTCGTGGATGATGGGCGTGTTGTAGCGCCCGATATCAGCGGTGAAGAGCAGTTTTTTCGTCACGCCGTCTTCCGGCCATTCGATCAGCACGTAGGCCGATCCGAGAATGTGGCCGGCATCTTGAAACGTGAACGTGAGCCCGCCCAAATCGGTGGGATGGTTGTAGTCGACCTTCCTAAATTGCCGCAGCACGGGTTGCACGTCGGCCGGCACGTAGAGCGGCTTGATCGGCACATTGCCCGGGCCGACGGCGCGGTGGTTGAGGTACTCGGCGTCTTCCAGCTGAATGTCGGCCGAGTCGAGCAGGATCAGCCGGGCGACGTCTGCCGTTGCGGTGGTGCAGTAGATCGGGCCGGTGAAACCCGCGTTGGTTAAGACGGGCAATTTTCCGCAGTGGTCGAGGTGCCCGTGCGAAAGGATTACGGCGTCGATCGACTTCGGATCAGCCGGCAGCCGTTCGTTCATTTGCCGGGCGAATTCGCGCGGGCCCTGATAGATGCCGCAGTCCAGAAGGATTCGCTTGCCCGCCACTTCGATCAGATGGCAAGACCCGGTGACGGTACGATCGGCTCCGCAGAATTGAATTCGCATGATCCGAGCGTAGCCACGTAACATCGCTCCGGCAAACGATTTGGTTGCAATATTTCGGTGACCAAAACGTTCAAAGGTGCTACCATTTGACGAAGGTCAGTGATTTAACCCGCGGAGATATTCACCCATGGCCAGCGCTCATGTAGACCCCGCCGAGCTTCGACGGTTCGCCGCAGAACTCAACCGCTTCAACGGCGATTTGCAGACCCTGATGTCGGGCCTGAACGCGCGGCTGCGGAACCTGGAAGGCTCGTGGCGCGATCAAGAACAACGCAAGTTCACCGAGGCGTTTGATTCCACCGTGAAATCACTCGCAGGGTTCCTTGAACAATCGCACCAGCACGTGTCGTTCCTGGCGAAGAAGGCGACGCTCGTGGAAGAGTATTTGAAACAACGTTAAGGAGTGCTGAGTGCTGAGTTCTGAGTGCTGAGTTGAAATCACTCAGCACTCAGAACTGAGCACTCAGCACTGACGTCGATGGCCGAAGCCAAGATCAGTTCCACCGAAGTGATTCGCGTGTTTCGCACGGCGATGATTAAGTTCGCCGAGAACGCGGGCGCGGCCCTCGGCAATGCGGATTCCGACGTGAATCGCGCGCTGATGTGGCTCGACCTGGAAGCCAAGCCGTTCTGGACCAGCGAGATCCGCAAGCGGCAGGCGGCGCTGGCCGAGGCGCAGGAACGGCTGCGGATGAAAGTGCTGTACAAGAACTTCGACGGCACGACGCCGAGCGCGGTCGACGAGAAAAAAGCCGTCCTCGTCGCCAAGCAGCGGCTGGAGGCGGCGGAGCAGAAGGCGAATAACGTCCGCAAGTACCTGGCGATCATGCAGAAGGAAACGGTCCTATACAAAGGCGCGATGCAGCGGTTTTCGACCACCGTGCAATCGGTGCCGGTCGCGATCGCGCAGCTGTCGCGGGTGATGCTGGCGATCGAGCGTTACCTGGCCGCCAGTGCGGAGGTGGCCAACGTCTCGGGCAGTAAAGCCGACGAATCGCGGCCGGGGTACATGGATATCCTGCAGAACATGAGCCGTCCGGTTGAGGAAGAAGCGGCGCTAAACGAATCGGCGGCTGAAGTCACAGAGAATGCTGAGCCCGCGCCGGCCGCGGCGCCGGAACAACAGCCGGCCGAGTCGAAGGAGCCGTCATGAGCGTACAAAGCAGCCGGGCGACGATCGCCAAAGCCTTGCAGGACCTGCACAATCAATGGCTGAACACCCGCGGCAGCTGGGACGATATCGTGGCGGAAGAATTCGAAAAAAAATACCTCGAGCCGATGGTGCAGGATTTCAAACCCGCGGCGTCGGCGATGGACCAGATCGCCACAGTGATCGCCAACATGCGGCGTGATTGCAGCGAATGAATTTAGGGAAGAGCGAAATGGATCAGATCGAACTTGTAGACGAATTGGTGCCCCAACCTCCGCAGCCCGCCCAAGCGGCCGACCGAGAGGCGGCCCGCACGGCGCTGCGCGACCTGCTCAAGCACGCCACCGACAGCGCGACGGCCGAGCAGCAGATCGAGCAGCGGCACCTCCTGCAACTGGACGCCGACGAAAAGGCGCACTCGCGCAAGCTCTTCGAGATCGAGCAGCGGACCAAGACGCAGAAAGAGCAGATCGAGTTCAAGTTCAATGAGCACAAGCTGCAGCTGCAGGCGAAGTACCAAAACGAGATCCGCCAGCTGAAGGACGGCGATCACGACGCGCGGCGCCACGCCATCGATGAGAAAGAAACCGTCGAGCGGAACGTGAAGAAAGAGTTCGACAACGCCGCCTGGCTGGCGGAAAGCGTGTACGACGGCGAGCACGCTGCACTGCTGCAGAAAGCCAAGGAATTCAAGGACAAAGTCGACGGCGAGCTGGCCGAGCTCGATCGCGTGGAAGCCGACGGGTTCGCGCTGATGCGCACGTACCGCCAGCCGCCGCAGCCGTTCAAAGCGACGGACGACGACAAGGCCGCCATCAACGCCGACGCTGAGGAGGCGTTCGTCAAATTCCGCACCGAGTCGGAAAGCCATCTGGCGGCGATGGGATCGATGTTCCTGCCGAAGATGTTCGTCGGCCTTGCGCCGCTGGTGCTGATCGTCGCCATTTGCGCCGCCGCCGGTGCGGCGACGTTTTTCCTCAGCAGCTCGCCCGAGCCCGACATCAAGAAAATCGCCGGCGTGACGGTGGCGGCGTTTGTGGTGTCGATGGGCGCGGGCATTGCGATGAAGATGCTGGCCAATCGCCAGGTGCGGGCGGCCCACGCGCCGCTGGCGCAGTCGGTAGACGCGGCCCGCTGGGCGGCCAAGCGCCGGCTGGAAAACGCGACGCGCGTTCAGGAAGAGCAGCTGTTCGCCGCCGGGGAGAAACGCAAATCCGAAGTGCAGGCGGCCAAGACGCAGTTCCAGCCGCATCTGGTGCGGGCCAAAGATAAATTCGACGCAGCCGTCGCCGCGCTGCGGGATCAGTACACGCTCGTCGCCGAAGGCATCGAGTCGCGATACAAAGCCGGCACGAAAGAAGCCGACGCGTGGCTGGCGCGGAACCTTCACGATCTCGAGCAGCGGCAGGCGGCCGAGTTGGCGGCTGAGAAGAAGAAGAACGACGAGGCTGTCGCCGCAGAGAAATCCCGCTTCGCCGCTGAGCGCAAACAACTGGCCGACGCTTGGCAGGAAGGCTTGCAGCGCCTGGCGAACCCGATCCAATCCACCAGCACCGTCAGCGTTGCGCCGCACGACTGGAACGATCCCGCGTGGGACACTTGGCAGCCGCCGACGTCTTTCGCGCCCCGCGTGCGTTTCGGCGAACTGCAAGTAAACGTCAAAGCGCTGGTCGATTCGATCCCGCAGGACAAACCGTTCGGCCTGCCGATCCCCGAAGCGTTTGCGCTGCCCGCGACATTGAGTTTCCCCGCGCACGGCAGTCTGATGATCCACGCCGACCGAATCGGCCGGCCCGCCGCGCTGCAGACGCTCCAGATGGTGATGACGCGGCTGCTCACGACGCTCCCGCCCGGCCGGGTGAAGTTCACGATCATCGACCCCGTCGGCCTCGGCCAGAATTTCGCGGGTTTCATGCACCTGGTCGACTACGACGAATCCCTCGTCGGCAGCCGCATCTGGACCGACCACGAGCAGATCGAAAAGCGGCTGGCCGATCTCACGGAGCACATGGAGACGGTCATCCAGAAGTACCTGCGCAATGAATTTGCGACGATCGACGAGTACAACGCCCAGGCCGGCGAACTGGCCGAGCCGTATCGGTTTTTGGTGATCGCGGATTTCCCCGTCGGCTTCCAGGGCGACAGCTTCCGCCGTTTGGCGAGCATCGCCACCAGCGGCCCGCGGTGTGGCGTGTACACGCTGATCGTCCGAGACACACGCCAGAACATCCCCAGCGGCGCGCACGTCGACGAAGTCGAATCGCACAGCATCAACCTGCAGTGGACCGCGCCCAGCTTCATCTGGCGTGACGAAATCTTCCGCCAGTTCCCGCTCCACCTCGATCCGCCGCCGAGCGAGGAAGACCTGACGAAGATCATGCACATCGTCGGCAAGGGTGCGAAGAACGCCAATCGCGTGGAAGTGCCGTTCGAGACGATCGCGCCGCAGGCGCCGGCCGATTTCTGGTCGCTCAGCAGTCGCGAGGAATTGCGCGTCCCGATCGGCCGAATGGGCGCGACGCGATTGCAGCAGCTCAAGCTCGGCCGCGGCGTCGCGCAGCACACGCTCATCGCCGGTAAGACCGGTTCCGGTAAGTCGACGCTGCTGCACGCGATCGTGACGAACCTGGCGATGTGGTACCCGCCGGAGGAGGTGGAGTTTTATCTCATCGACTTCAAGAAGGGCGTTGAATTCAAAACCTACGGCACGCACGCGCTGCCGCACGCGCGGGCGATCGCCGTCGAGTCCGATCGCGAGTTCGGATTAAGCGTGTTGCAGCGCATCGACGCCGAGCTCGCCCGCCGCGGCGAATTGTTCCGCAAGGCCGGCGTGCAGGACATGCCGTCATACCGGCAGACCAAGAACGCCGAGGTTTGCCCGCGCACGCTGCTGATCATCGACGAATTCCAGGAATTCTTTTCCGAAGACGACAAGCTCTCGCAGGAAGTCGGCCTGTTGCTCGACCGCCTGGTGCGACAGGGCCGCGCGTTCGGTATTCATGTGCTGCTCGGGTCGCAGACGATCGCGGGCTCTGGCGGATTGGCGCGCAGCACGATCGGGCAGATGGCGGTGCGCATCGCGCTGCAGTGCAGCGAAGCGGATAGTCAGCTGATCCTCGGCGACAACAACTCGGCCGCGCGGTTGCTCACGCGTCCGGGCGAATGCATTTACAACGACGCTGGCGGGCTCGTCGAGGGCAACAGTCCCTTCCAGATCGCCTGGCTGCCGGACGATCGCCGCGAGCAGTACCTGATCAAGATCCGCGCAGCCGCCGACGCGAAGCATGTGAAACTCGCGCCGCCAATCGTGTTCGAAGGGAATGCTCCGGCCGACGTGACGCGAAATCACGTGCTGGCCGAGCTGCTCGATGCACCGGCGGTCAAACCGACTACCGCGCCGCTTGCGTATCTGGGCGAACCCGTGGCGATCAAATCGCCAACCGGCATTGCCTTCCGCAAGCAGAGCGGCGCCAACGTGCTGGTCATCGGCCAGCAGGATGAGTTGGCACTGGCCATGCTCAATATGGCGATTATCTCCCTGGCCGCCCAAAGCGAGGTCGGCCACGCCAAGTTCCTAGTGCTCGACGGCACGCCCGCCGATTCGTATCTCGCCGGCTCGTTCGCCAAGATCAAGGAGGCGGTTCCGCATGAAGTGGAGCTGGTGGATTTCCGCGCGATCCCCGACCGCATTAACGAGCTGGCGACCGAAATGACCCGCCGGATCGATGAAAACGACAACGCCGCGCCGCCGATCTACCTGGTGATTTACGGCCTGCAGCGGTTCCGCGTGCTGCGGAAGGGCGAGGACGATTTCGGCTTCTCCATGAGCGTCGACGACAAGCCCAAGCCACCAAACACCGGCAAGCAGTTCGCTGACCTGCTTAAGGACGGCCCGGCGGCGGGGATCCACATCATCGCCTGGGCCGATACGCCGATCGCGGTTGAGCGGACGCTGGATCGGACGGCCCTGAGGGAGTTCGACCACCGCGTGCTGTTCCAGATGAGCGCCAACGACTCGAGCAACCTGATCGACTCCCCGGCGGCCAACAAACTCGGGTTTTTCCGGGCATTGGCTTACAGCGAGGAGCAGGGAGTGATGGAGAAGTTCCGCCCGTACGCCATTCCGTCGGCCGGCTGGCTTAAGTCGGTTCGGGACAAGCTGTTGAAACGGAAGTAGTTTTTTGTGTTGAAGGGTTTCACTTCCTACCATCCCTGCGAGTTAGGCAAGATAGCGAATCGCCACATCGCAAGAAATTGCGAAAAAAGTGCAAGTTCCGGTGTTTTGTAGTTGAGGACACCGGAACACGGGTTAGCTTCTGAACGTGTCGCAACCAAGCCCGACCGTGGGCAGGTCGCGAGCACATCGAACAGTCTGGCGAACAGTAGAAATTTCCGCTCAGCCGTTGCGTCACCCACTCGCAACGGCAACTTCCTGGCCGGGCGCGGCACAACCCCGTCCGGCTACGGAAATTCTCGGGTTCGTCAGTACGTGAAGGGTCGCTCTCTCGGGCGACCCTTTTTTATTTTTATTAACCGCGAAGGAAGATAAAAAGAGAAGAAAGGTTCTGAAGCTGCGTTTGGCGGGTTCATTTTAAGACGCGCGAAACAAGATTTCGCTCTCTCGTTTCTTCCTTCGCGTCTTCGCGTCTTCGCGGTTAACCCTCTTCCGAATGGACCAAAAAAAAGAGCTGGCGATCGCTCGCCAGCTCTACCGTACTTGATCGCTGAATGAGAAAACTTACTTCACCGCGTCGAGGGCTTCCTTGAAGTCGCGTTCCTGACGCAAGCCGACGAACTTCTGGGCGACTTGGCCGTCCTTGAAGAGGATGACCGTCGGGATCGCGCTGATGCCATATTTGATCGACACATCGCGATTGCTGTCGGTGTCGATCTTGCCGACCTTGATCTTGTCGCCGTAGTCCTTGGCGATCTTTTCAATCGTAGGCGCGAGCATGCGGCAAGGCATGCACCACTCGGCCCAGAAATCGACCAGCACCGGGACGCTCGACTTGAGCACCTCGGCTTCAAAATTCTGATCCGTCAGTTCTTTTACGTTCTCGCTGGCCATGTTCACTCCTAAGTTGGGTACGACTTGCTTACTTTATCCGTACAGCCGAATCATAGGAATCGGCGCGGAGCGAGTCAACGAGGCGGGCTGAGGCGGCTATTTGCGGCGTTTTTCAGCTTCTAACGCCGTTTTTACCTGCATGATGTTCATCCCAGCGAACGCAAGAAACACCGCGCCCGCCACGCCAAACATCAGCAGCGACGTGGTTTGTTCTTTCAGTACCGCGAGCCCCGATCCGGCCGGCACGACGAACGGCAAACCAGCGGACACGAGCCCGATCACGCCGAGCGTCAGCATGATCGGAATGATCGTCTGCTTGAATGCCAGCGTCTGCGTGTAGTTGGGCTTCCTGGGCTTGGGCGCGGCCTTCGGCTTGGATTTGAAAACGTCCGGCGACGGTGCGGGGACGATCACCGCGTCGCCGTCATCGTAGATCGCTTCGGGATCAACCGGCGCTTGCTCGACGACTTCTTCCGGCGCGGCTTCCTCAGGCGCGGGCGGAGGCGTGAGGTTCGGCGCGATCGGGGCGGCCGGTCGCGTGGGCGCGGCGGGACGGACTCGGGCCGCAGGCGCGGGCGGCGGGGCGGGAGTCGGTTCAGGGATTGCGGCAGGAGCGGGAGCCGCTGCTCGTTGAGCCGGCGGTGCTGCCGGCCTCGCGGGC